>Ga0256840_1000882_pt1 | contig 29723 bp, 23 predicted proteins | sample 355202metaG_FD_185969 | JGI IMG/M metagenome (GOLD analysis project Ga0256840, IMG submission 185969) | Hydrothermal vent microbial communities from Mid Atlantic Ridge, Atlantic Ocean - 355-202 | ecosystem: Environmental > Aquatic > Marine > Hydrothermal vents | place: Atlantic Ocean: Mid... | reverse complement strand
ATAATTTATAGCGTATTTTGATGTGGAGTTGGTATTAACTATTTATTATAGAAGATAAATAAAATTCTGGGAATTTTTTAATCTCTTTTTTCGTAGCAATATTAAAAAGTATGTGTGTACACATTCCTGCTACAATCCATGATGCAATAGATAATTGTGGTGGTGACAAAACTTCTTTTTCATTTTTATACTCTGCAATAATATCATCTATCCATTTTTGAGGACTTCCCCAAAAATTCAAATAGCTAGATGCATATTCTACCATATTTAATTCATTGAACTTTTCATTTGGTTTTGCGATAGAAGTTAAAGATGGACTATCCGAAGTAATTACAGTTACCAAACCTCCCCAACCTAAATTATAAGGATGTAAAACAGGAATGTTCTGTTCTTTACAAATTTCATCAAACAATAAAGGAACTTCCGAAGAAAAATCCAATGCATTTATCGCTATTCCAGAACCTTTTATATAAGATGCAACATTTTCTGGAGTTAAAAACTTATTATGGCAAGTAATTTTTGCATTCTTATTGATTGCTTTTAATCTATTTATTAATGCTTCTGTTTTATCAACAGAAATATCATCTTCCGTATAATTCTGTCTATTCAAATTAGATAACTCAACTTGATCGCCATCAATAATTGTTATATTTTCAAAACCAAAACGCAATGCACATTCTGCTATGACACTTCCAATACCACTTCCTCCTAATAAAATTGGAATATCTTTAATAATATTCTGCTCTTCATTAGTTAAATATAATCTATTTCTGCTATATCTTGTTTCCATGTTATTTGTTTAAGTATAGCAAAGGTAATATACAATATAATTTCCTACATTACACTAAAGGGTAGTTTTTAAAATTTAATAGCAATACGGAAAATATTCCAAATCAAAAAAACCGAAAGTCCATTGCTTTTTTCCGTAACTTGCAAACCTAATTCAAAGTAATAAAAATGGAACAAATCACGCCATATAAACCAAAAAATAAAATACGAATTGTAACTGCGGCATCACTATTTGATGGTCATGATGCTGCAATAAATATTATGCGTAGAATTATTCAATCGACTGGAGTTGAAGTAATTCATTTAGGGCATGATAGAAGTGTAGAAGAAGTGGTAAATACAGCTATTCAAGAAGATGCAAATGCTATTGCAATGACTTCGTATCAAGGTGGTCATAACGAGTATTTTAAGTATATGTACGATTTATTACAAGAAAAAGGTGCGCCACAAATTAAAATTTTTGGTGGTGGTGGTGGTGTAATTCTACCCTCCGAAATTAAGGATTTAATGGATTATGGAATTACCAGAATCTATTCTCCAGATGATGGACGAGAAATGGGATTACAAGGAATGATAAATGATATGATTAAAAAAAGTGATTTTAGCCCAGCCCAAACCTTTCCAAAAGGAAAAGAAACTGATGATGTAAAAAACTTGTTAGTAAAAAAAGATGTAAATACCATTGCTCGTTTGATTTCTATCGCAGAAAATAGACCAGAAAAATATAGCGAACTTGCTAAAAACTTTTCCCTTTCGGAGAAAAAAAGAAAAGAAGCTTCTCCTGTTCTGGGAATTACAGGAACAGGTGGTGCAGGAAAATCCTCGTTGGTAGATGAATTAGTTCGTAGATTTTTAGCAGATTTTCCTAAAAAAGAAATTGCTATTGTTTCTGTAGACCCTTCTAAAAGAAAAACAGGAGGTGCTTTACTTGGCGATAGAATTAGAATGAACGCTATTAAAAATAATCGTGTTTATATGCGCTCACTGGCTACACGTCAATCCAATTTGGCACTTTCAAAACATGTAAGTCATGCTATCGAAGTACTACAAGAAGCAAAATATGACTTAATTATTTTAGAAACTTCTGGTATTGGTCAAAGTGACACCGAAATTACAGAACATTCCGATATATCATTATATGTAATGACTCCAGAATATGGTGCAGCAACACAATTGGAAAAAATTGATATGCTGGACTTTGCCGATTTAATTGCATTAAATAAATTTGATAAACGTGGTGCCTTAGACGCTTTACGTGATGTAAAAAAACAATACATGCGTAATCATAATCTTTGGGATACACCTATGGATAATATGCCTGTTTATGGAACCATTGCCAGTCAGTTTAACGACCCTGGAATGAACAGTTTGTACAGAGCAATTGTAAATAAAATTGTATCTAAATACAAATTAGACTGGAAAAGTTCTTTTGAAATTACTTCGGAAATGAGCGAAAAACAATTCATCATACCACCAAACAGAACACGATATTTATCCGAAATAACCGAAAACAATCGTAATTACGAAAAAACAGCTATCGAACAACGCGAAATAGCACAAAAACTTTACGGTATTTTCCAAACCATACAATCTGTTGCAAATATAAATTCTAAGACATCACAAAATGACTTACTAACAGAAAATGGACTAAATGAAGAAAAAATTACTAGTTTAAATAGCAAAGATAATCGTGAATTTTTATCGTTATTATTTAAAGAGTTCGCTAGAGTAAAAATGGACTTAAATCCACATAATTGGGATAGTATTTATAATTGGAATAATAAAAAACAACGTTACCAAAACGAAATATATACGTTTAAAGTTAGAGATAAAGAAATTCATATAAAAACGCACTCTACATCCTTATCACAATTACAAATTCCTAAAATATCTTTACCAAAATACAAAGCTTGGGGAGATATTTTATACTGGTTACTAACAGAAAACGTTCCAGGAGAATTTCCATTTGCAGCAGGAATTTATCCGTTTAAACGAACGGGAGAAGATCCAACTAGAATGTTTGCTGGAGAAGGAGGTCCAGAACGTACTAACAAGCGTTTTCATTATGTAAGTTTAGGTATGCCAGCAAAACGTTTATCTACCGCTTTTGATAGTGTTACTCTTTACGGAAATGATCCAAATTTACGACCAGATATTTATGGTAAAATTGGTAATGCAGGAGTTTCTATATGTTGTTTAGATGACTTAAAAAAGCTGTATTCTGGATTTGAATTAACCAATTCGATGACATCCGTTTCGATGACCATAAATGGACCTGCGCCAATGTTATTAGGCTTTTTTATGAATGCTGCAATAGACCAAGAATGTGAAAAATACATCAAAGAAAATAATCTAGAAAAAGAAGTAAAAGCAAAAATAAATAAAATTTACAAAGAAAAAGGAGTTGCAAAACCTGCTTATCAAGGTGACTTACCAAAAGGAAATAATGGTTTAGGTCTACTACTTTTAGGCGTAACTGGTGATGAAGTTTTACCGCTAAATGTATATACAAAAATTAAATACGAAACAATTTCTAAAGTTCGTGGTACAGTACAAGCAGATATTCTAAAAGAAGATCAAGCACAAAATACCTGTATTTTTTCTACAGAATTTGCCTTGCGATTAATGGGAGATGTCCAAGAATATTTTATTGAAAAGAATATCCGTAATTTTTATTCTGTTTCTATTTCTGGATATCATATTGCCGAAGCAGGAGCAAATCCAATTTCACAATTAGCTTTTACCTTATCAAATGGTTTTACTTATGTAGAATACTACCTTTCTCGTGGAATGGATATCAATAAATTTGGTCCGAATTTATCTTTCTTTTTCTCTAACGGAATTGATCCTGAATACTCTGTAATTGGTCGTGTCGCTCGTAAGATTTGGGCAAAAGCCATGCGCGATAAATACGGCGCAAATGCTAGAGCGCAAATGCTAAAATACCATATTCAAACCTCAGGACGTTCTCTACATGCTCAAGAAATTGATTTTAATGATATTCGCACCACACTACAAGCTCTTTACGCAATTTATGACAATTGTAATTCGCTACATACCAATGCCTACGATGAAGCAATTACAACACCTACAGAAGAAAGTGTACGTAGAGCAATGGCAATTCAGTTAATAATAAATAAAGAACTCGGATTGTCTAAAAATGAAAATCCGATACAAGGTGCTTTTATTATCGAAGAACTAACCGATTTGGTAGAAGAAGCCATTTATATAGAATTTGATCGTATAACAGAACGTGGTGGCGTTCTTGGAGCAATGGAGACGATGTACCAACGTAGTAAAATTCAAGAAGAAAGCCTGTATTACGAAACTTTAAAACATACTGGAGAATTCCCAATTATTGGTGTAAATACCTTCTTGAGTTCTAAAGGTTCGCCAACCGAAATCCCAAAAGAAGTAATTAGAGCTACCGAAACAGAAAAAAAATATCAAATTGAAGTAGTTAACAACCTCAACAAAGGAAATGTTAAAAAAGTAAAAGAGCAATTGCGCTTATTACAAGAAAAATCCATACAAAACGAAAATATCTTTGAACAATTAATGGAAGCTACCAAAGTTTGTTCTTTAGGTGAGATTACCAATTCTCTTTTTCATGTTGGTGGCCAGTATCGTAGAAATATGTAAATAACCTCTTATCTCAAAACAGATTCTGAGTTTTACTTTAAATGTTGCATTTGCTAGTTAGATCTACCAACTCACACTATTTAAATTGGAATAGTTACTTCGTTTGTTTTAGACTATATTTGTTGTCAAATGAAAGTAAATAACAATATAAAGTATAGCTTCATCCTATTTATTATTGTTTCTATAATAGATATTATTGGTATTGTAACACATCAAATAACATTACGAAATTTTGCCAAACCATTAATTTTAATCACATTAATGACATACTATTTTCTATCGGTTAAAACAACAAACAAATTATATCTTGTTGGATTATTATTTTCTTTTTTAGGCGATGTATTTCTTCTAAATAATGGCGAACTCTATTTTATACTAGGTTTAACATCCTTTTTATTAGCACATATTCTTTATATAAAAATTACAATTGGCTTTATTAACAATAAATCTATAAAAAATACCGTTATTTCTGTTTTGCCTTTTGTACTATTTTTTATCATTTTGATTTTGGTATTAAAACCACATTTAGGTAAATTAATAATTCCCGTAATTATTTATGGCATCGTTATTTCTGTATTTGGAATGGTAGCAACATTAAATTATTTAACCCAAAAAAAAACAGCTAATTTATGGTTGTTTTTAGGTGCTTTATTTTTTATTATTTCGGATAGTATACTTGCATTTAATAAATTTTATTACGCAAAAGAAATTTATGGTATTGTAATAATGGGAACTTATATTATTGCACAATTTATGATTTGTAAATCGCTTATTATCCATTCTAAAAACAATACAAAAGTCGTATTTAACAAACAATTAATAGCAACACCAAAAAAATAGATTTAGGTTTGTATAAAATTATTTTATGAAGTTATTTTTTATCCTATCTCTTTTTATTTTGTGTAACTACACACTTAAAGCACAAATTACAGGACGCGTGAGCGATAAAAAAAACAAAACATTGGCTTTTGTGAATGTTTTTGTAAAAGATTCTAATAAAGGAACAACTACTAATGATAATGGTAAATATAGTCTAAAACTAAAAAGGACAGGAAAGTATATTGTAATTTTTAAATATTTGGGATATAAAACCGTTAAAAAGGAAGTAACCATTCAAAAATTTCCTTATAAAATAGATATTACCATGTTAGAAGACGCTGTTCCTTTAAAAGAAATAGCACTTAATTCTAACGAAAATCCTGCAAATAAAATTATTAGACAAGCTATTCTTAAAAGAAAAGAAATACTAGAAAAAACGGCTACTTTTAAAGCAGATTTTTATGCAAAAGGAGTTTATCGTATAAAAAATGCACCTGAAAAAATTATTGGTTTTGACTTAGGAGATTTAGGAGGCGGTCTCGATTCGACAAGAAGTGGCGTTATTTATCTGTCCGAAACAATTTCTAAAATAACAAAAAACCCTAAAAATTTTAAAGAACAAATTATTGCTTCTAAAGTAAGTGGAGATGACAATGGTTATAGTTTTAATCAAGCGTCACAAGTAGATTTTAATTTTTATAGAAATGTAGTAGATTTAGGAGAAAATATCATTTCTCCAATTGCGCGTTATGCCTTTACTTATTATAAGTACAAATTAGTATCTAGCTTTTATGAAGGTAGTTATCTCATCCATAAAATAAAGGTAATACCAAAACGAACCACAGATAATACTTTTACTGGAACCATTTATATTATAGAAGACGATTGGCAAATTTACGCTTTAGATTTAGCTATTTCTGGAAAACAAATACAATTGTCTGCCGTAGATAAATTAGTAATTAAACAAAATTATCTGTACAATTTAAAAAATAAATTATGGACGGTTTTTTCACAAAGTATCGATTATAAATTTGGTATGTTTGGTATTAAAATAGATGGTCGTTTTACGGCAGTTTATAGCAACTATAATTTTAATCCAAAAATCACAAAAAAAACGTTTACACGCGAAGTCGTATCGTACAATGAAAATTCGAATAAAAAAGAACCTTTATTTTGGAAAAATAAAAGACCTGTGCCTTTAACTAAAGAAGAAGCTTCGGATTACAAATTAAAAGATAGTATTAAAGAAATTCGGAAAACAAAACAATTTTTAGATTCTTTAGATATTAAAACAAATACATGTAAACTTACCAACTTAATAACGGGTTATAGTCATGTAAATACTTATAAAAAAAACGGTTATACTATTGGTTCTCCCTTACTTATGATGTTTAATACCGTACAAGGTTGGCACGCTAATATGGCAATTTCGTATTACAAAAAGAATAAAGTAAAACGAAGAACTTTTCGTTTTAATGCTGATTTTAATTATGGTTTGTCAGATAAAAAATTTAGACCTAGTGCAAAAATTTACTATAAATTTAATGATAAATTAAAACCTAAATTAACCATTAGTGGTGGAAAAAAACTAATGCAATTTATGCCTAAAACCGTTTCTTCATTATTTAATACCGTTAGTTCTTTATTTTTTGAAACCAATTATGGGAAATTTTACGACAAAACGTTTGGCGAAATTAATTATGGTTTGGAAGTTTTAAACGGTGTAAAAATGAATGCCAATTTTGCATACGAAGATAGAAAAGCAGTATTTAATGCGAGTAAAAATGTAATTATTGATAGAAAAAATAGGATTTATAGTTCTAACAATCCACTAGCACCAAACGATTATGACAATGCCATAATTAGCAACCACCATTTGTATAAATTTAGGATTGCATCTAGCATTATTTTTGGACAAGATTATATCTCTTTACCTAACCGAAAAATAAACTTAAGTATCTTTAATAAATATCCAAAAATAGATCTAATTTACACCAAAGGTTTTGGTTCTAATTATAAAAAATACAACTTCGATTATGTAGAAGCTGGAATCTCTCAAAGTTTTTTAATTGGTAATAAAGGAACTTTTAATTACAACTTTAAAGCGGGAAAATTCTTTGGTAGCGAAGCATTATCTTTTGTAGACTACAAGCATTTTGATTCTAATAGAACACATGTAAGTTTAATACAAGATTATATAAACTCGTTTAGTTTAATACCTTTTTATGATTTTAGCACTAACGATAGTTTTGCAGAATTTCATTTAGAACACCAATTTAATGGTTATTTATTGCGGAAAATTCCACGTATTAATCAATTACAATTAAAACTGGTTATTGGTGCCAATACACTTATTACAAACGAAAAAAAGCCTTATTCCGAATTTAATATAGGTTTAAAAAACCTTGGCTTTGGTAGATATCGCTTTTTACGAGTAGATTATGTTCGTGCATATCACGATAATAATTCTTTTGGTAGTTTTCTGTTTGGTTTTACTTTTTAGGTATCTTTACTTATATTTTCTTTGTAATAATCATAAATGTTCTTTAATTCATTGAAAGTAGTCTAACTGGTTTTTAAAACCTACTAGGTGTTTTATAAATATTTCAATAATTGTTAAGACAATCCAGAAATCACACCATTATCGTCAATAGTCATACCTTCGCTTGCTGGAGTTGCTGGTAAACCTGGCATACGCATCATTTTTCCTAATATCGGAATTAAAAATCGTGCTCCTGCTGCAATTTCGATTTCTCGTACGGTAACTCTAAAACCTGTTGGTCTTCCAATTAGTTTGTCATCATCCGAAAATGATTTTTGTGTTTTTGCCATACATATTGCAAAATTATTAAATCCTAAACGATCAATACGTTTCATGTTTAGAATTGCTTTACGATCAAAATCCACTCCATCTGCTCCATAAATTTCTCGTGCAATGGTTTCTATTTTTTCTTTTACTGGAGTTTCCCAATCGTAAATTGGTTTAAATGTTGTTGCTTTATTTTCTACTACATTTACTACTGCTTTGGCTAAATCTTGCGTACCATTTCCTCCTTTTGCCCATCCTTCAGAGACTACTGCTTGTACTCCTAAACCAGCACATTTTTCTTTAATAAAGTTAATTTCTTCTTCACTATCATTTGTAAATGCATTTATCGCAACTACTGGTTCTATATTAAATTTACGTATATTTTCTATGTGTTTTTCTAAATTTGGAAATCCGTTTTTTACACGTTCTAAATTTGGTGTATTGTATTCTTCTTTTGGAGATCCTCCATGATGTCTAAGCGCTCTAATAGTTGCTACTAAAACCACACATTTCGGATTTAATCCTGCACTTGCACATTTAATATCTAAGAATTTCTCTGCACCTAAATCTGCTCCAAAACCTGCTTCTGTAACTACGTAATTGGATAGTGATAATCCCATTTTTGTAGCAATAATGGTATTTGTTCCCTGTGCAATATTTGCAAATGGTCCTCCATGAATAATTGCTGGATTTTTCTCTAAAGTCTGTACTAAATTTGGCTTTATAGCATCTTTTAATAAGATTGCCATGGCATTTTCGGCTTTTAAATCACGAGCAAAAATTGGTTTTTTATCAAAGGTAAATCCTACAAAAATATCTCCTAATCGTTGTTTTAAATCTTTAAAATCGGTTGCCATACACAGTATTGCCATTACTTCGGATGCTGGTGTAATATTAAATCCATCTTGACGTGGAATTCCGTTTGCTGTTCCTCCAAGACCTATAGTAATATCGCGTAAAGCTCTATCGTTCATATCGATTACTCTTTTCCAAGCAATGGTTCTTCCGTCTAGTCCTAAATTTTTAGTTTTACTTTGTAAATTATTATCAATTAATGCAGATAGTAAATTATTTGCTTTTTCTACTGCATTAAAATCTCCTGTAAAATGGAGATTGATATCTTCCATTGGTACTACTTGCGAATGTCCTCCTCCTGCTGCTCCTCCTTTTATTCCAAAAACAGGACCTAAAGATGGTTCTCTTAAAACTACGGTTGTTTGCTTTCCTATTTTATTTAAACCTTCGGTTAATCCGATAGAAACCGTTGTTTTTCCTTCTCCTGCTGGTGTTGGTGTTAATGCTGTAACTAATATTAAATGGTTTTGTTTTATTTTATCTTCGTCTATTAAATTTAGTGGAAGTTTTGCCTTATATTTTCCATAATATTCTAAATCATCTTCTACTATATTTATTTTTTGTGCAATTTCTTTTATGTGATTTAACACGGTACTTTGTGCAATTTCAATATCGGTTTGGTATGCCATTTTAATTTCGTTTTAGATTGCTAATTTAAGGAAGTTTTTACATAATCTTTAATTTTATTCCGCAGCTTTTTTATAATTTTATAGATGTCCATAAAATAGGTTTGTCCGTTCGAGCGGAGTTGAGAACGTTTGTGTACAACAATACACTTTTCTTCTAAAAATTGGTTTTTCTATTGATTTTGAGCGTTTTTAACGAAAAAACCGTACTTTTAACGGCTGTAAATCAACCAAAGTAAATCGACATGAAAAACAAATTCGTACTATTCTTTATTCTTGCTATTATTACGTTAGTATCTTGTGATGAAGTCAAAAAGAAATCTGAAAAGGACACACCAACATCTACCGAAAAAATTGCGGATTGTAAATCTCTTCTAATTATTGCTGAGGATCGTTCTGGTTCTACTTCGAATCACAGAAAATTAACAGCACAAGATTATAAAAAATTAGTTACTCAGTTTCAAGAAAAATCAAATGGTCAAGTTGCTATTCGTGTTATAGGAAATCCTGCTCCTTCAGAAAGAGAGTTTTTTACTTTACAAATTGAGCCTCAAAAACCTTTTTTAGAAATTCCAAAAGATGCGTTAATGAGTAAAAAAGGGAAAATTAGAAAAGATAACGAAAAAATTGTTATAGAAAATAAAGATATTACCGCTAAAAACAAAAGAGCTGCTTCTAATTTTATTGCAAGTAAAATAGTACAGCACGTTTTAAATTACAAACCTTATAAAGGCAAAGATTTAACTAACATTAAAAATGCCTTACATCATATCGAAACTAAACTTAAAGAACCTACATTCAAAACGTACGATAAAATACAAATTTTAATTATTAGCGATGGCAAACACGATGCTACAAAATTAAAAGAAAGCCTACAATTTAAACCAACTTCTAATGTCGATTTATTTCTTATTGGTTGGCAAGACCAAAGTGTCTTTAGTAACGTTACTAACATCGATTCTTTCGAATCGGTAGATGGATTTATTTCCTATTACAAAACCTTAAACTGCAAATAAATGGAAGATCAATTAATAAGAGCTAATAAAGAATTTCAAGTTGCCGATGCTTTGGCGAGTAATGCGAGTAAAAATGCACATAAAGCTAATGGTATTTTAGAAAATTTTAAATCGGAAAATGAACGTTTAAAAAACTGGAAAAGCATTATGTCTACTGCTCCTGTAATGGCATTTACTGTAATCTTTTTTATTGTTTCTATTGGAGAATATTTAGTGAGTAAAGAAATTTATAGAGAATTTAATGAAAAATGGCCTTGGGCAATCGCTATCGTCTTTTTTGTTGCTGGTTTATTTGTTTCCGAATTTATTGTTTATAAATTATTTGGTCAAAAACGTGCTTGGAAAAAATACGAATTGAAAAGAGATAAAAACAACAATTCTAAAACGAATGATGAAATTGATTATTCGATCAAAAAAATTACCAATAACTACTTTCTTTTTGGTGCGCTTTTAGGAATATTAATTATTGCTGCTATTGGTTTTTTATCGTACAAAAGGGTACAAGGCGAATTGGCTGCTGGTATGCGTGAAACTGGTTTTGGAATCATGGATTTTATGCCTGTAATTTTATACATTATCGAGATTATTAGTGGTGCTTTTATTTGGTATTTAATTAAAAAAATTGGTCTTGGTATGTATGTCAAAAAATTATGGAAAAATTTTAGTCATTTTACTGTTGCTTGTAATAGAGATACCGCTGCTTCGATAAAAAAATACCAAGATGCGGAGCATGAAAATTACGATCCGTTTAAAGTACAGTTAAGCGACAATATACATACTGCTTTTTACAGAAATAATTCTTTTACTATGGACGATAAAGAAAAATACGTTTCTATTCCTACAAAAATGAATGATTTTTTTAATATCCATTTAATTGATAAAGATGGGAATCCGTTACGAAGACATATTACTATAATTACGGATTATAAATTTACGGCTTCTGGTAGTACTAACGCAGATGGTAAATTAACTTTAGAAATTGAAGGTACTTTTCCTAGCGATTCTTGTAAGAGAATTTTTATTCGTGAAAGTGCAAATTCTGAAGAATATATTTCTATTAATGAAGAATATGATTTGAGCAAAGAAAAAGTACACGATGTAATTTTAGGATAGTACCACCTTTTTATTCTACTAACAGGTATTTTATAGCTTTTATTGGTTCTTTTTTATTGGTAAAACCTTCTAGTATTATTTCGTAAACTCCTTTAATATCCGAAGTATAAAATTGTATTTCTTTTGTGTTTTCTGTAAGGTTAGTATGCCATAAAAGTTGTGTTCTAAAATCTGGAATTCTATTTAATTTATTTGTCGTACTATATTTTGGATTATAATACATTTTATGACGCTGCATGCTTTTAATATTTTTACTAAAAACGCTACTAGTATGTGGAAAATAATCGCCTTTATATGTTTCTACATCTAATACAAATTCATATAATTTATGTCCATAAAAATACACTTCATTAATAAATTGCATGGTTTTTATTTTATGTACATCGTAATGTATAAAATCTTCTTGGTTTGGCACCAAAATACCATCTATTAATATTAATGGTTCTAGTCCAGACATCACTTTATTTAATTTAGAATTTGCAGAAAATACTGCAATTTTTTTCTTTCCTTTTCTTTTTCTAATCGAAGCTCCTTGAATAACTTCTACAAAGGTTTCTTTGATACTATTAAATCGTTTATAATCGTCTAAATTATAAGTAAAACTTGGACTTCCATAAAAAGGTATTGACAAAATTCGTTGCTCTAAACTGTCTTTTTTACTATCTATATAAGAGCTTTCTATTTGATGATTAATACTTTTTTGAAGCAACCATTTTTTAATATTTGGATGTAAATAAACGGTACTAAATTTTAATTCATCTAAATACTCAAATATATAATTGTCTAACACTATTTTGTACTCTTCTTTATTAGTATCTAAAATTTGTATTATTAATTTACCTTCTAAATAATTTTCGTTTATACTAAATATAAATTGTCCTTTTTTATTTGTTTTTACATTTCGATATATTTTATTATTAGAAATTGACAGTGCTACAATTATATTTTCTACGGCTTTATTGTTCGTTTTCGAAATAACGGTTCCCGAAAAAATTTCGCCTCTAATCTCTGGAAGGTAAAAACTGGTATCTTTTTTCACTATTTTCTTACCCTTCTTGTTTTTTATAATACGAACGTCATCTGTTTTTCTAATAGATATGGTAAAATTTTCTTTTATTGGTTCTTTAAAAATCTCATTTACATGTATTACAACCTTATTTCTCGTTTTTGTTTTTTGTATAAAATTAAAATTTTCTTCTTTGCTTTTTAGAACAATACTATCTGTAACTCTTTTTTTTATTTTTGATGGTTTTTCGTTTTTTAGAAATGGATTTAGAATATATATGTCTGTATCAAAAAACGGTTTTTCTGTATTGTTATGCATCCATTTTGTATATGCAATCAATTTATAATTACCTGTTTTTATACTTGTTGGAATAAAAAAGTCTCCATTTGCCTGTCCTTTTTTTAGTTTTAACTTATGCTTAAAAACAACTTTTTTTGAATTGCTTACAAGCATCACATAAGCTATTTTACTAATATCGCTTGCTGTATTTGTTGCTGTATTAAAATTATATAAATTATAATATAATGTTTCTCCTGTTACCAAAAGTTTTGTGTTTGTATGTACATAAACCGATTCGCTAGGTATTTTATCAAATCCATTAGTTTGACTATATATAGACATCTGTATTAAAAACAGCAAAAATAATAGGTATGTGTTTAGTCTATCCAAAAGTCAGGTCTTGTATTTGATGAAAATATGGTACAATCTCCACAACGAGGTGTTATCATAATATAAGTATGCAAATTTACTTGATTAACCAATTGGTATTTTTCTGGATAATGCTCTGGGAAATTTCCTGTAATTTTTTCTATTAACTTCGTTCTATCTCCTCCTTCTCCATTTCTACCAATTTCAAAAATATCATAATCTAATGTATCTGTTTTACATTCGTATTGGTATTTGGGTTTTGTTAAATCAAAATCGGTATAATTAAAATAGATGCGTTTTTCTGATTTGGATGACACGTCAAAAAAACCAATAATTTTTTCTTTTGTATCTGCATGGATATTTCCTTGTACAAAACCTGTTTGTGTTTCAGATATTAAGCTAGTTACACTTCCTAAATCATTTAGGGTTTTATAAAAATTATACGAATCGTACGATTGTACATATTGCTTTACCAAAATACTATATCGATTTCTAATAATGGCATCTTCTTTTTCTATAAATCGTATTGGAAAACGAATAATATTGTTTTCTAAATTATTGGATGCATTTGTTTGTAGTATCTTTTTGTGCGTATTGGAAGCATAACAAATTCTTTTTTCTTCTGTTCTTGGTGTTGTAATAATATCATAGGTATAATCTGGCACTCCTAATCCTGCGGTTGGATTATATACAACGTTTGCTACATCTATTTCATTAGTAATCCAAAATGGCGTAATAATTTTATAGGTTTCTACAAATTCGTATCTAAAATATTTTGCTGTATTATTATTTGTATTGTCTATATATACTTGAATTCCTAGTTTTTCATTAACGGTTTCTTTTAAGGCGTATAATTCTTCAAAAGGAGATTCTACCGTTAAATTTACTCCTCTTGATTGGTATGAATTTCCGTTCTGCGTATTAATATAAAGTTTATATTCTATATTTAATATTGCCATAAATTCATTTTCAGAAAGGTAAATTCCTGGTGTTGTTTCTAAAAAATCATATCTGTTATTATTAGAATCTTCTATCCATACTTGGGCATTTTTTTCTGGATTTATACCGTTTTCTTCTAATCGTATTACTCTTGATAATTTTACTTTTTGCCTTTTATTTTCGTTAGTTATGGTACTTTCTACAACCAGAGCTTCTTCAAAAGTATTTGTTTCGGCTTCGTATGGCTCCTTACAATTATGTAATAGTATAAAAGATAAACTTAGTATGATGTAAATTATTTTTTTCATCAGAATTTAAAATTATAGGTTATTGTTGGAATTGGTACACTAAATATACTTGTTTGATATGCTTTTATCTCTCCTTTATTGTTAACAAAAAACACAGAATATGGATTATTTCTTCCAAGTACATTATAAACGGATATATTCCAAAAGCTATGTGCTAATTTTTTAATTTTATGATTTCCTTCGATATTAATTCCAATATCAAAACGATAATAATCTGGTATTCTAAATTTATTTCTATCGCTGTATAATACGTGCTGAATTCCTCCAAATTCAAATTTTCCTATTGGATAAGTAACTGGTCGTCCTGTTTGGTAAAAAAAGTTAAACGAAAAACTATACCGTTTTGTTAGTTTGTAGTTTGCGACCATACTTAAATCGTGTGGTTTATCGTAATTGGAAGGAAAATAATTGCCATCATTTACTCTATTTGTTAAAAACTCACTATCCAATTTTAATAACGATTTGGAATACGAATAACCAATCCATCCATTTAATTTTCCTATGGTTTTTCGCAATAGAAACTCCAAACCATAGGCTTTTCCTTCTCCATTTAAAATTTCTACTTCAATATTATCGTTTAAAATTAATGTTGCTCCTGTTTTAAAGTCTATTATATTTTTCATTTTTTTATAATAGCCTTCGAGGCTTAATTCGTAGGCATCTTCTTTTAAATTTTTAAATATTCCTAAAGAAAATTGATACGATTTTTGTGGTTTTATATTTAGATTGGATAATTTCCATGTATCTATTGGCGAGGCTGTGGTATTACTAGACAATCTGTGTATAAATTGTGTGCTATTATTATAACCTCCTTTTACAGAAAAAGATGGTGTAAACGAATAACTTGCGGATGCTCTTACTTCTGGACTTCCGTATGTTTTTACTACTTCATTATTTTTATATGCTACCGTTTCAATAATATTTTCGTCGCCAAATGGCAAGCCTTCTTGGTATTTATTTTGTGTTATTTTTCCTAAAAAAGCATAATACGAATACCTAAAACCTACATTTAGTTGTAATTTTTCATTTATTTTAATTCTATCTTCAATAAATACAGCGCTTTCTAATGCTTTTTCTCTATCAATTAATTTTGATTCTATAATAGATTCATTTCCTAACGGAATTATTTCTCCTGGTTTAATATGGTATAATTTACTACTAATTCCATAATTAAACTTGTGTTTTTTGTTTAACAAATAGTCAATTTTTAATTTTAATTGCGATTCATTTATTGAAAAATTTAGATCGAAATTTTTATATAAATTTCCATCATTAACAATATTAAATTCGTATGTACTATTGGTTAATTGCAGTTCTAATTTATTCTTTTTGTTTATTTTATGATACCATGCAATGGAAGCCAACTGATTGGTATATTTATAAATAGAATCCGAAGAAATGCTAAATTTATCTTTACTGTAATAAACGGTTGCTTTTAGTGTATTCTTTTTGTTTATTTTTGAATAGAATCGTAATATGCCATCAAAAAAGGATGCTTGACTATTTTTGACAGATTCGTTATCTATTCTTTTTAAGATCCAATCGGAATACGTAGTTCTAAATCCTGCCAGAATAGTTGTTTTATCCTTTTTTAGAGGAACTTCTAATACTAAATTTGCAGTAATAGGTCCTACATTTCCTTGGCCAGAAAACTTTTTTGTATTTAACTCTTTAGTCGAAATATCAATTACGGATGATAATCTTCCGCCAAATTCTGCAGGAACACTACCTTTAAAAATAGAAACTTTACCTGTTGAGTACGGATTTATTGCCGAAAAAACACCAAAAAAATGAGATGGATTATATATTACAGCATTATCTAATTTAATTAGATTTTGATCCGATTTTCCGCCTCTTACATTAAAACCCATCGATGCTTCTCCTGCCGTTTTTATGCCAGGCATGGTTGTCGCTATTTTTAATATATCTCTTTCTCCAAAAATTGCAGGAACAATTTTAATTTCTTTAATATTAATTCTAGTTACTCCAATTGCTGCCTTTTTAATATTGTCATTTTTAGTTGAAGAAATAGATACTTCATCTAAAGCTATTGCTTTTTCTTGCACATTAAAATTTAAAGTTCCATTACCGTAAATAATAATTCTTTTGCGATTATTTTGAAGACCAAATTTTTCAGTTACGATTGTATAAATTCCTTTTGGAACATGTAATTTATAAAACCCTTTTTTATTTGTTTTCGTTTTAATATTGGTATCTTTAATATATACTTTAACTCCTTCCAGATGTGTATTTGTTTCGGACTTAGAAATGTATCCAGATATTATTTTATTTGAGCTGCTTAAATTACTATCTTCTTTACCTATTCGTATTAAATTACTGTCTTTAATATTTTGGCTATTAACAAATTCCTTTGTAAGGATTGGTGATAAAATAGTTTCGTTTTTATTACTTTCTATATCAAAAAAATTATCTGGTAAATCGTCTCGAATAAAGTTGTTTTTTGTTAGTATTATTTTCTTATCAAGAATATAATAATTTAGTAATTTATCTTTAAAAATAGCTTTTAATAAGGTTTCAATTTCAACCTCAACATACGATTTTGTAATTGTTGTATCGTCAAACCAACCTTCATTAAAATAAAAATAAAAATTTGTTTTTTCTTCTATTTTAAGTAGTACTTCTTTTATTGTGTTTTCCTTAAATTGAATTGTAATTTTTGTTTTTTCTTGTGCTACAATCGTTTGAGATATTCCGAACAATAGAATTAAAAACAGATATTTTAATATGGCTTTAATTTGTTTTATTAGCATAATTTTTATGGTTCATTTTTCTTAAAAATTGTACTAACGATATCGTATTAACTTTTTTATTATCCTTAAAAAAAGATTTAATTTCCTTTTTTAAAAAAGGCAATGCTTTAATTATATCTCTTTTCTTATGTATTTTATAAAATGATTTATTAACCTTTAATAAGTAGATTTCTTTCTTAATAAATTGATAACGAACAATATTGTATTTTACCGATTTTACTTTTCGTTTGGTTTGTTTAACATAAAAAGTTACCAAATCACTTTGAAAAATATTTTCAAAAAAACCATTTTTATAAAATGGAAGTAAAACCTTATTTTTTGGTAATTTTTCAAAATTTCGATTTTCAAAATTAAATTTATCTACCAATTCTGAGGTAATACTAAAAGAAAAATTTTTTTCTTGTTTGGGATTTTGTACAATGATGATATCGTTAAAAATATCGTACTTTAAAGAGGTTGTATACCATTGCTTTTTATATAATATTTGTCCATTATCAAAATTCGAATTTAAAAAAAGATGGTTATTTTTAACGGTTAATATTTGAGGAATATAGCTTTTTCCATTGTATAAATCTACATTATCAACTCCAATGTGATTATCATAAATTGCTAGATACTCTAACTTTTGACTGCTTACAAAAGCAAAAGATAAAATTAGTAATATGCTTAATGTTTCCTTCAAATAATATGTGACTTTCATCAAAAGTACATAAAAAAACCAGACATTCTTTGTATCTAAAGTCTTTTATTACAGATTTTGTAATTTAATTTTTTAAGACCATTGTAAGCATTTTATTACATTTGTATCCTATTATGCAAATTCTAACCAACAAAATAAAATTTCCAAAAGTAAACCAAGCTAATGAAGATGGTATTTTGGCTATTGGTGGCGATTTATCTTCCGAACGATTAATTTTAGCCTATAAAAACGGTATATTTCCTTGGTTTTCTCAAGGAGAACCTATTATTTGGTATGCACCAGAAGATCGTATGGTTTTGTTCCCTAACGAAATCAAGATTTCTAAAAGTACGAAGCAAATTTTGAAAAAGAACACTTTTAAAATCACATTTAATCAACATTTTGAAAAAGTAATTTACTATTGTAAAAACACATATCGAGAAGGGCAAAGTGGCACATGGATTACTAATGAAATGGAACAAGCATACATCAAATTACATAAATTAGGTATTGCAAAATCCGTAGAAATATGGTTAAATGACAAACTGGTTGGCGGTTTATATGGAATGGATTTACAAACTCAAAATATTCCTGTTTTTTGTGGAGAAAGTATGTTTAGTTTGGTAAGTAATGCATCTAAGGTCGCTTTTATTTATCTCTGTAAAAAATTAGAAAAAGAAAATTACACCTTGATAGATTGCCAAGTCTATAACGACCATTTAGCCAGTTTAGGAGCTAGAGAAATAACTAGAAATAAATTTATGTCGTATTTAAAAACCGTTCGGCCTAAAAATAAGACCACTCCTCCTATTTTTTAAAATAAAACTGTAATTACTATATATCTTTGACACATAAATACCCCTACTTTATGCATTAGAAAACCTATACCATCTTAAAATTACTTTAAAAGATAACGCTTCGCTACTTTTTGTAGTTTAACCATAACAGGGTTATTAAAATTACTAAAGAGTCTTATTTTATTGTACTTTTAAGCCTTATTACACTTTTACAATGCACAAAGGGTTAAAAATCTAAAATTATGATACGTTTAATAACCACATTAATTATTACATTATTCGCTTTTATCTCTACTATTTTTGCACAAGAAATTACGGGAGATTGGCATGGACAATTGGATGTTCATGGAACAAAATTAAGAATATCATTTCACGTAATTAAAACTAATATTGCGTATGCTTCTACAATGGATAGTCCAGATCAAGGTGCATTTGGAATTCCGACAGATAAAACCACCTACAAAAACAATAATTTATTCATTACATTAAAAACAATTGGAGTAACCTTTAATGGTAAATTAGAATCCGATAAAATTGAAGGTACTTTTAACCAAAATGGTATGGATTTTCCATTAACCTTATCTAAAGAAAAAATTAAAAAAGAGGCTCCAAAATCTCGACCACAAGATCCTAAAGAACCATACAAATACAAAAGTGAAGATGTGGTTTTTACCAATAAAAAAGCAAATAATATCCAACTAGCTGGAACATTAACTTTACCAAATGAAGTTAAAAATCCACCAGTAGCAATATTAATTTCAGGCTCAGGACCACAAAACAGAAATGAAGAATTTTTAAATCATAGGCCTTTTCTAGTAATTTCCGATTATTTAACTAAAAACGGTATCGCTGTTTTACGTTACGATGATCGTGGCGTTGCAAAAAGTGAAGGAACTCAAAAAAATGCTACCTCGGCAGATTTTGCAACCGATGTAGAAGCTGCATACAATTATCTACTAACTCGAAAAGATGTAAGTTCTAAAAAAATTGGATTAATTGGCCATAGCGAAGGTGGATTTATAGCGCCAATGGTCGCTTCAAAAAATAAAAATATTGCTTTTGTTATTTTACTTGCTGGTACAGGTGTAGATGGTGCAGAAATACTAAGAACACAAAGTAAAAAAGCCTTAAAATTTGCTAAATTAGATGAAGAATATATCAATTTCAATGATACCATGTCCAAGCATGTTTTTAATTTGATAAAAACGGAAACAGATCAAAAAAACCGAAAAGAAACCATTGCAGCTTATCTAAAAAAAGCTAGAAAAAATGCTCCAAAAACCATGTTAAAAGAATTAACAGACGAAAATATTAAGCTACAAGTTACTAAAATTACTTCGCCATGGATGTCCTATTTTATCAGAACAAATCCCAAACAATTTTTAAAAAAAGTTACCTGTCCTGTACTGGCATTAAATGGTTCTAAAGATTTTCAAGTAGTACCAAAATTAAACCTTAACGGAATAAAAACTGCATTACAAAACAACAAAGATGTTACTATTACAGAATTAGAAAATTTAAACCATCTATTTCAAAATTGTAAAACTGGAGCTGTTGACGAATATGCAAAACTGGAAGAAACGTTTTCTCCAAAAGCTTTAAAAATAATGTCGGATTGGATTAATAAAAGGTTTTAAAATGAATACTACGACTCCATATAAAAAAAAACAAAAAGGAAGGTTCTTGACAATAATTTTAATTGTAATTCCTTTATGTTTACTATATTTTTCTTATGCGAAAACTGGAAGTAAACCTTTACCTATTTTTGTAGCAATAATCATATCCATACTTTTTTTTAGTTTAGCAATAATTTTTTATCAACTTTGTATTACCATCGATAATGAAAAAATTACTGCTAGTTTCGGAATTGGTTTTCCTAAAAGAATCATGTTATTAAAAGATATAGACCTAAATACCATCGAAAAAACAACATCTAATTTACGAACAGGAATTGGCATTCGAATTACTTCAAAAGGTTGGTTATGGAATGTAAAATTTGGAGATGCCATTTATTTTCAGAATAAAAACAAAACCCAAACCTTTTTGGTTGGTACAGACGATTTTGAAACCATACATGAAATTTTAAAAAATAAACATTATGAACTTTGAACATCCATTACTTTTATTATCGGTACTTATTGGCGTTATATTTATTATTGCAGGATTTATCGTGTTAAAATTTCCACCAAAAAAAATAAACAGTTTGTATGGTTATCGAACAAAAAGCTCCATGAAGAATAAAGAACAATGGAAGTTTGCTCAAAAATATTCTTCTATATTAATGATTTATTGTGGTATCGGATTGTTACTTATTGGTTGTTTATTATACTTTATTCTTGGAGATATAAATCCAATAATAGGAATGCTTATTGGTATGGTATCTATGTTTGTAAGTATAGGAATTATGCTATATAAAACAGAAACAGCAATTAAACAGCAATTTAAAAGTGAATAAAAAAGTACTTTTTGGGGTTTTACAAACAATTGGTTGGGGATTTTTAACAATCGCAAATGCTTGGGGAAAATCTCTTATAAAAAATATCGATATAACTTATATTTATTTAGAGGCATTATTGTTTTTTTGTGCAGGAATAATAGCATCTTTAAGTGTTAGAAAATACTTAAAAAAACAACTTTATTTTGATACATTTCAAACCAAAGAAATAAAAAAATTGTTCATTGCTTTATTACTAGGATCAATTATTTTATTTGGTTTGTTACTATTTAGTATTCCATTGCACAGATTATATAACCCATCTAACAAACCTATTAAAGCTATTGCTTTTTATAGCACAGCAATTAATTCGGTTATTTATATCTTTTTTTGGATTATTTTATATGTTACTATTAAAATAATACGCCGTTTTAGAAAAAATAAATTGGAACGTTTAGAGCTAGAAGCCAATTTAAAAGAATCGCAACTCAATACTTTAAAAGGACAGATAAATCCACATTTTATGTTTAATTCACTAAATAATATTCGTGGTTTAATGTTAGAAGATGTAGATAAATCGCGTGAAATGATTACACGATTGTCCGAAATGTTACGTTACTCACTTAGCAAAAATAATGTCGATAAAATAGCCTTATCGGAAGAATTAGAAATGGTAGAAAATTATATCGAATTGAGTAAAATTCAATTGGAAAATCGGTTAGTTTTTATACAAGAAATGGATACTGATATTAATACGATTCAGATTCCACCAATGTTAATACAAATGCTCATTGAAAACGCTATAAAACATGGTATTTCTAATTTACCAAATGGAGGTCAAGTAAAACTTGTTATTAAAAGAAGGGAAACGTATCTAATTATGAAAGTAAGTAATACTGGCAAATTAGTAATTCCTAAAAATTCTACCAAAGTTGGATTAGAAAATATTAAAAAAAGATTATCGCTATTGTATGGAAAAACAGCAAAATTTTCGCTTAAAGAAAAAAATATGGAAGTCATTGCAAAAATTGAAATACCAATATAAAACTGTTAATTGATTGATAGTAAACAAAATGAGTAAAATAACAGCCATTATCGTAGAAGATTCTAGACTAGCAAGAGTAGAGTTAAAAGAGTTACTAAAAAACCACAAAGAGATTAAAGTCATTGCTGAAGCAGAAAATGTAGATAAAGCCTTTCAATTAATAACAGAAAAAAATCCAACTTTAATTTTTTTAGATATTAATATGCCAGAAAAAGATGGGTTTCAGTTGCTAGAAATGTTAGATAAAATCCCTATTGTAGTATTTACAACTGCTTACGATGAGTATGCTATAAAATCTTTTGAGTACAATGCTTTTGATTATTTATTAAAACCTATAAATAAAGATCGCTTTGCAAAAACCATACATAAATTATTGCCTTTTTTAGAGAAAAAACAAAAAGAAGACATTAAAGTTCTTACCAAAAATTCACAAATTTTTATTAAAGAAGGAGAAAAGTGTTGGATGATAGCATTAAAAGAAATCATACTTTTTGAAATTATAGGAAATTATACTAGAGTTTTCTTTGAAAATAATAAACCCATGATATACAAATCTTTAAATCAAGTAGAAGAAAAATTACCTAAAGGTTTGTTTTTTAGAGCAAACAGACAACAAATAATTAACCTGCAAGAAATTACAAAAGTAACGCCTTGGTTTAATGGCAAACTAAAAGTTAATTTAACGAACGATGTAGAGGTAGAAATATCAAGAAGACGGTCTTTAGAATTTAGACAAACTTTAGAATTTTAAAATAATACTCTTTTTGTACAAAATGATTTGCTTACTTTTGTCAATAAATCCACTAAAATTATGGCAGCAGGAGGATCAACATTATCTGTTATCGGAGCAATTATTGCTAACTTATTAATTGCAGTATTAAAATTTGTAGCAGCATCTTTTACAGGTTCTGCAGCAATGTTATCCGAAGGGATTCACTCCATTATTGATACAACCAATGGTTTATTATTACTTTTAGGAATTAAAAGAAGTAGAAAAGGAGCAAGTAAAATACATCCTTTTGGTCATGGTAAAGAAATTTATTTTTGGTCTTTTGTAGTAGCCATATTTATTTTTGCACTTGGTGGCGGTCTTGCCATTTACGAAGGTATAAAACACGTTTTACATCCTAAAACCGATGTAGGACACGAACATATTTTATGGAATTATGGTGTTATTATTGGTGCGATGCTTTTTGAAGGTGCAAGTTTACGATATGCATGGAAACAATTCCGAAAAAAATATCCAACTGGTTTTACTTCGGCATTAATAGAGAGTAAAGATGCTGCATCTATGGCAATAATTATCGAAGAAAGTGCTGCTATGATTGGTTTGTTTTTAGCTTTAGTAGGAGTTAGTTTGGCTTATTTTTTAGACAATCCTATTTACGATGCTTATGCATCTATTGCGATTGGTTTACTATTATTAGCTACATCCATTTTTATGGCAAAAGAAACGCAAGATTTACTAATTGGAGAAGGGGTATCTAACAACGATTTAAAAATGATAATCGACATTTTAGATGATTATGAGGAATTTGAATTTTTTGGAAATATTAAAACAATGCATCTTGGTCCAGACGAAGTTTTACTTGGTGTAGAAGTAAATTTTAAAGACGATTTAAAAGTTCGTGAATTAGAAGAAGTCGTAACAGATATAAAGAAAAGAATTAAGGAAACAGATCCTAAATTTACATATATATATATCGAGAGTAACTCTATCACAAAAGAAAGTTGATACCAATTCAATTTCAAAATGCGCTAAATAGATTTGAAATATTTTTATATTTTACAATCTTGAAATTTAAAGTGCAGTAAAACGTAAAAAGATAAATAATTTATAGCATATTTTGATGTAAGTTTAGGTCGAACTCAAGTTACTAAATTAAAATAGTATATTTGTTCAAATTTTAAACCCTAAACTATGGAAAATTATATTGGATTAGCTCAAACATCCGAAGAACAAAAAATCGCATTTTACAAACATACATACACACATGTTGCTTATGGCGTTTTGGTATTTATTTTAATAGAATATTTATTCTTAAATGTACCAGCAATTACAAATTTAGCACTTTCACTCACAGGAGGAAGAATGTGGTTAATTATGTTAGGCGGTTTTATGTTGGTAACTAGTTATGCCGAAAAAATGACGGTAAAAAGTCACGATAGAAACAAACAATATTTAGGATACTTACTATACATTGCAGCCGAAGCATTTATTTTTATACCATTGTTGTATATGGCTACTAGGATGGAAGGTGGAGAAGTAATCCTAAAACAAGCAGCAATATTAACCTTATCTTTATTTACAGGTTTGTCTGCTGTGGTACTATTTACAAAAAAAGATTTCTCTTTTATGAGACGTTTTTTAACCATAGGATTCGTAATTGCAATTGGTTTAATTGTAGCAGGATTATTATTTGGTTTTAACCTAGGATTGTGGTTTTCTGTAGGTATGATTATCTTAGCAGCTGGATCTATTTTATACCAAACGTCTAATTTAGTTCATAAATATTCTAACGACCAATATGTAGCAGCTGCTTTAGGCTTATTTGCATCCTTAATGTTACTTTTTTGGTACATTTTAAGAATCTTCTTATCGAGAGATTAATACAACAACTAATTTATAACAAAACAGCTTTTAATAATCAAAATGGTTATTAAAAGCTTTTTTTGATTCAAAAAATGCTATTCCTAATTTGTTAAAATTTTGTTAATCTAATTAATAACTGTTACAAAGAATAAAACGAAACGTCTATTTAATACTAAACAAACCGTATTATGAGACGCTCTCTATTTTCTCCTAAGAGAAATAACCAATCTGTATTTTGTAAAATATTATTTTTATTCGTACTACTATTTACAATACAAATACAAGCAAAAAATCTACCGTTAAAAGACGGAATTGTAACAGGACAAATTGTAGATGCGAATACAAAAAAATCTGTTGCATACGTATCTATCGTAATAAAAGATATCAATGATAAAATAATTACAGGAGCAATTACAGATGAAAACGGTACCTTTAAAGTTACTAAAATAGCAGATGGAAGTTATGTTTTAGAAGTCCAATTTATGGGATATAAAACCGTAAAAAAATCCTTTAAAATTACCTCCAAAAAATCGAATGTAAATTTCGGTACTATTCCATTTGAGGAAGATTCTCAATCTTTAGAAGAAGTAGAAATACGAGCTGAGGTATCTACCACAATACAAAAAGTAGATAGAAAGGTTATAAATATCGGAAAAGATTTGGTTTCGGCTGGAGCAACTGCTTCCGAAATCATGAACAACATACCTTCGGTAAGTGTAGACCAAAACGGTAATGTAAGTTTAAGAGGAAACTCTAACGTACGTGTTTTAATAGATGGTAAACCAACCACAATTAGTGCTGCACAATTGCTAAAACAAATACCATCTTCTTCCATAAAAAGTGTAGAATTAATTACAAATCCATCCGCAAAGTACAATCCTGAAGGAATGTCTGGTATGATAAATATTGTACTGAAAAAAAATGCGAATATGGGTTTTAATGGAAGCCTAAATACTGGTTTAACCTTTGGTAGAAATACAAAATTTAACGGTTCCTTAAACTTAAATTACAAAACAGGGAAATTTAATATCTTTGGAAACTATGGTTACAATAAAGGAAAATGGAATAATAACGGATTTGTAAATCGTTCGGATAATAATTCTACACAAGATTTTATTTTTAATAGCGATAACGAATCTCATCTAATAAAAGTAGGTTTTGATTATTATATCAACGAAAAAAATACATTATCTTTTTATACCAACCAAAATGTATTTAACAGCGATGACGAAGGACAATCTGATGTTGTGTTTGCAAATGGAGGCTCTCCTAATTTTTTCCAAAAAACAGAAAGTAAAAAAGATAATGGTTCTGCAACATATAATGTAGATTATAAAATAGATTTTAAAAAAGATGGCCATAATCTAGAATTTGAAGTAAACTATACTATCGGAAAACCAACCGAAGATGCTGTATTTAGAGAATTAATAAATCCATCAAATCCTATTTTTAACTACACCGACGATATCGATAACGAAAGAAAAAATACGATTGTAAATATAGATTATGTAAATCCGTTAAACGATAAAACCAAGCTAGAATTAGGTGTAGAATCTCGATTACGAAAAACAGATAACACAAAACTTACCACACAAAATGGTATCGATATTAATGCAAATTTATTCGAGTTACCAGATACTTTTTACGAATACGATCAAGATATTAATTCTTTTTACGCAACGTATAGTAAACGTTTCGAAAAACTATCGGTACAAGTCGGAGCTCGATTAGAAAGCTATAAAGTAACGGCGAGTTTAGACAATACTAAAATATTCGAAAACGATTATCTAACGGTTTATCCTTCTGCTTTTTTTACTTATAAAACCTCCGAAAAAAACCAATACCAATTAAGTTATAGTCGTAGAGTAGATAGACCTAATTTGAATCAAGTAAATCCAATTAGAGAATGGTCTACTCCACAAATTACTTCGGTTGGTAATCCAGAATTAAGACCTCAGTTTACCAACTCTTTAGAATTAAATTACACCAGACAACTTAAAAAAGGATCTTTAACTTTAGGTACATTTTATAGACAGATAACAGATAATATTAATAGATCCATTACTGTAGATCCTCTAGATGTAAATAAAGTAATTTTATCGCATATAAATACCGATAATAACAATGCTTATGGTGTAGAAGTTTCTAGTAATTACCGCTTTACAAAATGGTGGTCTGTAAATACTAGTTTTGATCTTTATTCTCAAAAAGAAGAAGGTCCTGTTAATGGAACTAACGTAAAAATTACCAATACTAATTATAATTTTAGAGCTAGTAATAATTTTAAAGCAACTAAAAATTTGCGTTTTTCTCTTTTTGGAATGTATCGTGGCCCTAACAAAAATTTGCAATTTAATGTTGATGAAATGTGGAAAATAGACCTTGGTGCAAGACTATCCATTCTAAAAGGTAAAGGAAGTATTAGCGCACGATTTAGTGATATTTTCAATACCATGCATTTTGGTTTTACCTCCGAAAGACCTTATCCACAAATTGGGAATTTTTATTGGGAAAGTCAAACTGCTTATATAGGTTTTAACTACCGATTTGGTGGTGGAAAAAATAAAGCTCGTAACCGAAAACGTAGAGATAATCACGAAAAAAGTGGTGGTGGCGGATTTTAGACTTTAAATAACCAATTACAGGTTCTATTACTCCTCTTAAAATGGAATTGAAATTAAAAGGAGTAAATAAAAAAGTGGTGTAAAAAATTACTTTGCCTCTGCTACAAACTTTTTAAATGCTTTCATGAAAGTAATAAATTTTTCTGTTGACCATATAAAATCGGCTTCTTCTTGTTCGGTTTTCCAATCAAAAAAATGGACTTCATCTTTATCTATACTTATTAAAAAATCACTTCCCGCAACTTGATAATCATATTCTTCATTACCAACTAAGACTTTTGTCTTATCTATTATCATTTGTATTTCTTGTGGTGTCCACTCGTGCCAATCTAAATTTTCTAAAGCATATTCTTCTTCTTTTTCTATACTGTCTAAGTCTACTCCAAATTCATAACTTGGGTCTTGCTCAGACCCTTTATTTTTTTTAAAAAATTTGTAATTCATAATATTTTAATTTTTTATCCAAGGATAAGCATTAGTAAAATTACTAAACTCATCAAATTCTATTTTAATTTTAAATGTTTTTTCACTATTTAAACTAATATAATCTCTATTTTTACTCTTAGGATGAAATTTCTTTCTATTTTTCATCATTTCATCATACACCAAAGCAATTTCTTCCTTTACTCTAATAAGATCCCAGTTTTCAGGAAACATACTCGATTTAGCAACTTTATCTATCCATTGTCCGTTTTTATATCTCACACTGATTAATGCATCAAAAGGTAAATCGTCAATAGGCTCTGTTAAATATTTTCTTATTTTTATATTTTTATTTACTACCAAATAGTTATGTCCTCCTGTTCCTTGTAGTCTACTTACTCCTTTTTTGCTCTTAATTTTGAATTCTCCATCAAAATGTAAATGAAATTTTTCTTCAAATTTACTAATCCATTTTATTAATGCAGCCTTTCGTAATTTAGTATTCTTTGCAACATCTGCTAGATTATCCAAATACTTTAAAACATCTTCTTTACTTGCTGCATGTGGGAAAATATTTCCTAAAACCTTTTTTAATTCTTTTTCTGTTCCTTCTGCAATCTTTTCGCCATTATAAACTATGGCTTTTATTTTTGTTGCGGATTCTACTGGTTTGCAAAAAGACTACCTTATTAGGATAGTCTTTTAATTTTTATATGAAAAAATTACTTTGTTCCTGCTTAATCAACACTATTCACATCTTTTTGATTATAAATTTGTAATTATTCATAATTGTTTAAACAAACTGACATTAATATTAATTATTCTCTTCTATAAATTTTTTAAAATCTTGTAGAAAAGCGATAAATTCATTATGTTCTAAACGTAATGTAATACTATCTGGGTCGTATATTCCTGCTCGTTGTGCCATCATATCTACTAATAAAATACCATTTTTATTGGCATGAACCGTTAGGTCTTCATTTGCCCAAATGTATTCTTCGCCTTTGGTTTTGGTTTTGCTTTGCTCTATGCCATCTATTATTTCTTGGGCTTTTTGTGGAGTCCAATCTGAATCACCAAAATTTTGTAAAACATTTGTTTTTGTTTTTATTAGAAAAAATAAACCTTCCGTTGTATCTAATGTTTTTGTATAAAATGTATATTCCATCTTTTATCTAATTTTTGGGTGTGAATTAATTATTTTAGCGTTTTTTATTTCAATTTGAATTAAAATCCCATTTGTACTTTTTGCTCTATATTTTGAAATTCCTGTTTTCGGATTGATTTCAATAAACCCTTTCCCTTTTGCCACCGTATTTTCATATACAAAGGCAATTTCTTCTTTAATACGTTCAAGAGACCAATTTTTTGGAAACATGGAAGATATGGCATCTTTAGGGAATTTTTCACCTAAAGCGGATTTAATGTTAATTTTTGCTTTAAAAGGTACATCATCTAACAAATTCGCAATATTTCTTGTGCCTTCTGGATATGTTATTTCTAGAATTTCTACAAACTTATTTATTATATGTCCGCCTTGTCCTTTTGTTCCTATATAAACCCATTCTTCATATTTTAACCATTTTAAATTAAACACTTTTTTACTTATTAAACTTACGTCTCCTAAAATATGATTTATACTATTTTCTTCAAATTTACTAATCCATTTTAATAATGCTGCTTTTCGTAATTTAGTATTCTTTACAACATCTGCTAGATTATCCAAATACTTTAAAACATCTTCTTTACTTGCTGCATGTGGAAAAATCTTTCCTAAAACCTTTTTT
>Ga0256840_1000881_pt1 | contig 29754 bp, 31 predicted proteins | sample 355202metaG_FD_185969 | JGI IMG/M metagenome (GOLD analysis project Ga0256840, IMG submission 185969) | Hydrothermal vent microbial communities from Mid Atlantic Ridge, Atlantic Ocean - 355-202 | ecosystem: Environmental > Aquatic > Marine > Hydrothermal vents | place: Atlantic Ocean: Mid... | reverse complement strand
GGAGTATGGTAACCGAAATCAACTGTTGTAATATTTTGTTTCGAGAGTGTAATACTTGCAGTTTGAGTATTGCCCCCTATAGTCGTATAATTACCACCGGGAAGCAAGTTTCCTGCAGCATCAGTTACCACTATAATATAGTTTCCGAATGTTAGACCAGTAAATCTATAGATACCATTGATGTCTGTTGTATCTGTACCAATAAGTAAATCTGTATTGTTGTACGCACCACCATTATCGATAATACCGTTTCCATTAATATCATTATAAATCGTAATGGTAACACCTGCAATGCCTGGTTCTCCTGGGTCTTGAATACCATCGTTATTCAAATCATCCCAAATAAAGTCACTAATATTTGAGTCATGGGGGATCAGACGTGTGGCATCTGCTGTAATGTTGGCTGGTGCTATTACCCCGTCTAGTGTGAGGTTTTTGGTTAGAGAGATAGCTCCTGTTGCAGGATTTAGTTGAGCGAATGTTGTAAAAAATACTGAATAGGGTATATTATTAAAATCTTCTGCTAATTGCCCGATACTAGGGTAACCCAATAAAGATGTATTATGATTTACAAAAGTTTGTGTTTCATCATTCACAGTTTGCAATACACCTAAATTAATATTTTGGAAATGTGCTGTCTGCGTATATACCCCATTAAAGTCATATTGGGAACTTAGCATATACATCATGCTACCCGAAACCAAAATGTCTCCCCAATCAACATAATATTGCGTATCAGGTAAAATCTCATTGATGGCATCCCATTCAAGTACTGCATTTCCTACAAAAAGTCCATTTGCATCCACTGCAATACTATAAATAACAGACGTATTAGTTACATTATCACTTTCTACTGCAAAATACAAACGTCTTTGTATCGGTTCAAAGGTAGCAGCCCCTGTTGCTAAACCTCTGCCTAAGAATGTGACTGCTCTATTGAGTGACATGTTCGCATCCATAACACTAAAGGTATTTGTCCTCATGTTGTAAGCAAAAAATGCAGTGGCTCTGTTATCTGGACTGATAGAAAGATTATAATCACCTGAGACAAAGTAGAGTAATCCATTGTCCAAGTTGGCTGCCAAGGAATTCGTCCTTGCTGTGGCTCCAGTTCCTGTGCTGATTCCCCCTATCGTAGGAGGTACTGTGGCAAGTAAAGTCATTTGTCCTGTATCGGCATTTACGGAATATATATTTTTTCCGTTAACTGTGGCAAAAGATCCACTCCCAATATTGACTGCTACTACAGCTTGAAGGTTGGTAGTAAAAAATGTGGAGAATAGTAAAAGTGTAAAAACTTTTAACCATGTTTTGATGTATTTCATTATATTTCCCTATTTTAATGAGTCGTCACCCATTTATTTAAGGTAACTCGGCTATCTGATCCTTTGGACAAGGTTCGTACGACCCGCAGTTTTCCGTCCTTGCTTTTCAGTCAAGTTTGGCTTTTCTTGCTTTGAACTGTGCATAGAGCACTTCATAGAGATATTTTATCCAAAAAATGTCATAAAAATGTCATTTATTCACATTTTATTCACAAAAATCCAAAAAAGTTTATAATTTGTGCTAAATCCCTTGAATAAGCTGTGAAAATATGTGAATAGATTTAAAAAAGATAGTATTTTTTCTACTATATTCGTAATTTTAAGAAAAAAAGGGGGGGGGATTTGATGAAATCAGGTCTAAACCTTAAGCTTAGACCCATGATGTGAAGAAAAAAGTGAATTACTTTTTAAGTGGAGTAACATACATGTTTATGTAGCGACCTTCTTGGCTTGGTTTGCTCTCAAGATTACCAACATCTTCGAGCATCGGCCAAACGCGGTTAAGTACATCTACACCCCACTCTGGATTTGCCATTTCACGTCCTCTTAAAAAAACACGAAGTTTCACGTGTTTTCCTTTTTCTAAGAACTCTCTAGCGTGTTTGACTTTGTAGTTAATGTCATTTTCGGCTATCTTACAAGAGAACTTCACTTCTTTAACTTCTATCTTCTTTTGGTTTTTACGGGCTTCTTTTTTCTTTTTTTCCAGCTCGTATTTGTGTTTTCCGTAGTCCATGATTTTGGCAACAGGAGGTTTCGCATCGGGAGACATAAGCACAAGGTCTAGTCCCTTTTCGTTTGCTATGTTCATCGCCTCTGCACGAGTGATGATACCAAATTGCTCTCCATCATCACCAAGAACTCTTAGTTCCATGATGCGTATAGCATCATTCATAATGGTGTCGTCAGGCTTTTTTCTTCCTCTGTTGTTTCTATCGTTTTGTCTACTCAAATTTTACCTTCTTGAAGTTGTTTCGCTAATTTTACCATAAATTCATCTTGTGTAAGATTATACTGCTCTTTGTTACGTCTATCACGTATGGCAACTGTGTTATTCTTTACCTCTTCGTCCCCAACTATCACTACATACGGTACACGCTGCTTCTCTGCATTACGTACACGTTTGTTGAGACTGTCATTTTTGTCATACACTTCAGAGTCGATGCCTTCTTGAAGTAACTTTTTCTTAAGCGAGAAAGCATAGTCTGCATGACTATCTGAGATAGGCACAAAGATAATTTGTGTTGGTGACAAGAAGAAAGGGAACTCGCCTGCGTAATGTTCTGTCAAAATACCTATAAATCTTTCAAATGAACCCAAAATGGCTCGGTGTATCATTACTGGTTGTTTACGACTGTTATCTGCAGCCACATACTCTACTTCAAAACGTTCAGGTAGGTTAAAATCTACTTGAATCGTGCCACATTGCCATTTACGCCCAATGGCATCTGTGATTTTGATGTCAATCTTTGGTCCATAAAATGCGCCACCACCCTCATCTATTGTATAAGGTAGATTGTTGCCATCAAGGGCATCTTTGAGCCCTTGCGTAGCTGTTTCCCATACGGCATCTTCTCCGATGGCTTTTTCTGGTTTTGTTGCTACTTCCATACTATATTCAAAGCCAAAAAGTTTCATCACGGAGTCTACAAACTCTACAACTTCAAGTACCTCTGCTGCTATTTGGTCTGGTTCGCAAAAGATGTGTGCATCGTCTTGTGTAAATTCTCTTACACGGAAAAGCCCATGAAGTACACCTGACTTTTCATGACGGTGAACCACCCCATATTCATAATACTTTAGTGGCAAGTCACGGTAAGATTTTGGTGTTTGTTTAAAAACTTGTATATGTCCTAAACAGTTCATAGGCTTTATGCCATACTCTTGCTCATCAATGGTCGTAAGATACATGTTTTCACCATAACATGCATAATGTCCTGAAGTTCTCCACATATCGGCTTTAAGTATCTCTGGGCCACGTACAGGTTCATACCCTCTTGTGAGATGTGCTTTATGCAAAATGCTTTCGAGTTTATAGCGAAGCTTTGCACCTTTTGGCATCCAGAAAGGAAGTCCTGGTCCTGCTGACTCATCAAACATGAAAAGTTCCATCTCTGCACCAATTTTCCTATGGTCACGTTTTTTTGCTTCTTCTAGCATAGTAAGATGTGCTTTGAGTGTCTCTTTGTCTGCAAAAGCGATACCATAGATACGTGTAAGCATTTCTGCTTTTTCATCACCACCAAGATACGCACCCGCAACACGTGTCAATTTAAAGTTATGTAAAAAACGTAGTGCTGGAACATGAGGCCCACGGCAAAGGTCTTCAAAGTCACCTTGTTTATACACTGAGAATATATCATCTTCGATACGAGACATGACCTTTTGTTTTAAGTCATCATTTGCAAACTTCTCTAAGGCTTCTTCTTTACTCATCTCGTACTTTTCTATCTTGTACTTTTTCTTGATGAGCTCTTTCATCTTTTTCTCGATGGCCTTTAGATCACCCTCTCCTATGGTTTCATCTACTCTGAAGTCATAGTAAAAGCCTTCGTCTACTACAGGACCTACAAAAAACTGTGCGTTTGGGTAAAGTTCTGTAATAGCTTGCGCCATAAGGTGTGCAGTAGAATGACGTACTATCTCTAAAGATACTTCAGAGTTGTCATATTCTATAGGAGTAGCCGTACAGTTTTCACCTGCGGTTTGTGTGTCTAAAATAATGCCTTGGTCATCGATGTAACCTATAATGTTTTCGCTCAAGAGAGTCCTTTATGTAAACGCAACGTACAGTGTCAGCGTTAAAAATGCCAAGATTATAGCGAAAATTTGATAAATATGTATTAGTTCACTATCTTTCTAAGTATGACTTGGTTATACTTCTGTCCTTGCTCGATTAACTCAGCGGTAGAGTGTCTCCATGACATGGAGGTGGTCACAAGTTCAAATCTTGTATCGAGCACCATTACAAAGAATACCTACTCCGTTAAACCATTTAAAATCTTCATCATCCCTTTTTGTGCTGTTTCAAGTACCTTTATCTCTTCATTATTTTCGATAGACATAGACGACATCCAATTGTATACAGAAGGAAAAGCTATTTCTAGCATATTGTCATTTTTCTTTTTACTAAGGTAGAGTGAACATGGTGCATACGCACCAGCTTCTGGTCTACTTTGTGCGATGGCATAGATAACAGGTAGTTTACAGATGGAGTATACTTCATAAAAATCATAGGCTTCATAATTTGCTTCTTCAAATTCATCACCTAAGTTGTTAAATCCTGCTATTACAAATCCATTAGGTGCTAGTTCTCCCTCAAAGCCCATTTTGAGTTCATCTAATTCATCTTCCCACTCTTCTTCATCCATTTCCATTGAAAAGTTTGTCACTAAGTCACCTTTACGTTTTTGCATGGTGTAGCTTAATTTTTCAAAGCTACCTTGCGGCATAGCCTCTTTCAATGTTGCTTTTACAAGTGTACGTAAAGCTTGTAACGTTACATCATCACTTGGTGCTTTCATGATTTTTGCCATAGCTTCCGCACTTAAAGAAGATACAGAGATGGTTTTTTCACCTTTTTTAGTATAAATAGACATACTCATAGGTGCAAAAAGTCCTACATTAGGATATTTTTTAACCAACTCCAGTACTGTATCTTTTTTATAAAACGTAAAAAGATTGTAGGTGTCAAAACTTGATGATTTGAATTGTTTTACAAAAGGACCATTCATGTCTCTGTTTGCGGAAATAGTAAATCCTGCCTTTTTAAAAGCATCTTCTATCGTTTTAGGTGTAACCTTTCCATCAGTATTGGTTGATGTAAATACTTCAATATCTGCTGTGTCTATTTGCACTTTAGCTTCACTATTTGGTACTACTTTTACTACTTCACCTGCCCATACGCCACTCACTACCATGGATACGCAAAGCATTCCTTTTATTAAAAATTTCATTCTACTGTATTTCCTTCTACTCTAAATTTATTCTGCTGAATCTTCTATGATACTTTTCATAGTATTCTGCGCTTTGCTAAGCATCTCTAACATTTGTTTGTCTTTTATCGCTAATGTAGATGTTAAATTGGCAATACTTAGTGTCACTATTTCTGTTTTATTGCTTCCTTTTTTATGATAAATCACCATCGTACATGGAGCAAAAGCGCCTGCTTCTGGTTTTGCTTTTGACAACTCATATATGATTTTTAATTTACATAAAGAGTAAGCATCATAAAACATATATTCCTCTTTTTTCTCTTCTTTTAAAACCTTATTAAAATCAATATAATTTGCCACTACAAAACCACTAGGTTTCATGCCACTCTCCATCATCATCATGAGGTCACCACGTGCTTCCATGGCATCTGCATCATCAACTTCAAATGAGTACTTGGTATAAAGTGACTCCTCGGTACTTACTGCATCATAAGGCAATGTTGTCTCCGTCGCTGTCGGGAGCACTTTTGTAATAGTCGCTTTTGTTAAGGCTTCAAGTTTTTCAAAAAGTGTATCTTTGACTTTTAAAATATTTTCTTGGGCACTTGCACTTAAAAAGGCTATGTAAAAATCATCTTCTCCTTTACGCTGATACGTAGCGATAGAAAATGGTGTGAAAATACCACTATGGGCGTATTTTGGTACTAATGCTGTAGAGGTCTCTGCATGATAGATGGACATGAGATTATAACTATCAAAAGTAGTCGTCTTAAACTGCTTTTCATATGGACCATTCATATCTTGATTTTTAGACACAGTATAGCCATTCACTGTTAATCCATCGGCTAATGTTTGTGCCGTTATTTGATGGTCCTTATTGGATACTTTGTATAGAAGTATATCTGTGTTTTTTGCCCATAGGGACTGTGCTGTGAGTATCATACAAATGAGAAGTATTTTTGACATGTGTTATCCTTGTCGTTTTAAGTACAAAGATAATAGCAGTAAAGTATAAAAAATATGTAAAAAATTAAGGGCGGATATAAGTCCAGCCCATTTTTTGTCTTTCTATAAGTTCTACTAAGCCTGCGGTTACTTTTTCCACATCATGCAAGACTTCTGTGTCTTTGACTTTTAAAGTGCGCATTGTATTGCCACAGATGATGAACTCTACATCGTATGTCATAAGAGCTTCAATGCGTTTTATAATCATTTTATCTTGGGTTTTCAACAACGCTTTAATCCCCTGAGAATACGCAACAATAGCAAATTCACTATTTTCAGGTCTGTAAAATTTCATTACGTTGTTCACATAAGACAGCAGGTGATTGATAGAGTCCTTATCGGCTTTCATTAAAGGAAAGACGATCTGTCTAGGATTGTCTATAGATGGTTTAGGTGTAGCAAATTCTGTTTCTGCATACACTGTGTTGATAAATAGTAGTATCATGAGTAAACTATATGTTAGGTGTTTCATTTTGTATCCTTTTGTGTGCTAAGTTTTGCTTCTTTGAGAAGCGCCATAAAATCTTCCTTGCTCCATGCGCCGGGAACATTCATGAGGACATGAGACTCCTCATCAATGAAGATAAAACTAGGTGTCACTTCTGCTTTTAATCCCAAAGGTAATTGATGGATAGAAATATCAATAGCCACAGGGATAAAATCTTTTTTTATTGCTTGAATGACCTCTTGCTCTATCATTACTTCTCGTTCCATTTTGCGACAATAGTGACACTCTTTTGTCATCACTTTTATCATGATAAGTTTATGTTCGCGTTTAGCGGCTTCTAACGCCTTGTCAAAACCTTCGTACTTGACACTTTTATCTTTGACAATAGCATTGTCAAAATCATATAAATACGTACCAATCTCTTCAAGTTCATCTTCTGTCACTTTACCTTTAAGTGAAGGCATCGTTGTAAAGTGTTGTAAGACATCCTCCAGACAAACACTTTTATCTTTATCTGGTGCGTTGACATAATCACTCATAAAAGCAATCACTTCCATACGATGCAAGTCATTGTCACCTTTAGGGTCTCCTATACGTTGTTTGAGTCTATAAGAAAGCTGATTAAGTGTGGGGGCTTTAAGTTTTAAAAGTGTGTTGTTATGGTCTAAAAAATTCTCTTTAAGTTTTGACATAGGGATGAAAAGTGTATGACAAGCAATACATTTTTTTTCAAACAACATCTCCCCTTCGTTTGACATGAGCATACTGAGCAATGCAATGTGTAAAGCTATATGTCTCATTCATCATCCTCCATCATCTCTAACTCTTTATATGCATCTAGCACATTTCGTGCATGAAGCACATCATAAAGCTTCATATGACGATACTCTAACATAGGCACTGTTTTGACAATATCTTCCATCCCTACATCCTCATCCAATGCTTTTTGTACCGATGTTTTTATCTTTGCAAGGTAGTTTCTAAACTGCCTTGTTGCGTTGGCATCTGTTTCATACCCATGCCCACCAATAACATGTGTAGCGTGATAGCCATCAATCAATTCCAATGCCTCAAGTGACCCTAAAATAGAGCCATCACGCAACGAGGTAAGCCTACCATTAAACACCAAGTCTCCTACAAAAAGCGTATGCTTTGTTGGTAAAAATACCACCAAATCACCTTTTGTATGTCCTAGACTCACAAGTTGCTTAATTTCAAATATTTCTGCACCTGAAGAGAAACTGAGATTATTTTCTACAACCCTGTCTAATGGCACTATCTTTGTTTGAGAAAATAATGCTTCTCCTAGTGATTTTTGCATTCTTGTGTCCATACCCGCAACAACATTTTGTTCATACGTCCGTGGACCTATCAACAAAGCACCTTTGCTTTTATAAAAACTATTGCCCAACCAATGATCGTCATGGTCATGTGTATTAATGACATATTTTACAGGAAGTTTAGCAATTTTTTGCATTTGATTATATGCTTGAGAGGCATATGAGAAAGTTGGACCGCTGTCAATAACAACGAATCCTTCTTGTGTTTGGACAAAACATGTGTTTACCATGTTCCCAGCGTTTTGCTTGTTTATATTTTCAAGCTTTCCGAAAAAACAGTAAACACCTTCTTCTAACTTTTGAGGTTTAAGATTGTATTCAAAACCAAATCCAAAGGAGAGAGATAACAGTAGAACTATCATATGTCTCAACTGTTATCCTTTAAAATTAAAATTTAAATTGGTACTGTAATAGTACTGCATCATCTTTAAAGAGTGCACCTACACCTTTAAAATCTTTATCTACATTAGTAGAAACGTAGTTTATCTGTACTCTATGTCTATTTCTACCACGTCTAGCTTTTCTATCCATTTTATTGTTCTTAGGGTTTATGTAGTAATTAAGACCGATGTATGTATTTCTAGCATTGCTGTCTACACCTTTTCTTGTCTCAGTCCCTGAAATATTTTTGATGGCAAACTCAAGAGTATCCGTTAGATAATACGTACCTGTAAGTGCCAAAGTAGTCATATCCCAACCTGTCGTACCTCTAATATTTTGAACATTATAATACTCGGCTTTTACATTTGCTCCATCAAAGTGAGAATCTATACCTGCATTGAGCACTTTATAGTCTGCACCAGAACCATCTGTCTGTCCTTTACCGACACCATAACCTACTTCTGTATGTAATGCTTGACCCCAGTCAAACATTAAACGTCCTAAAACAGTATTCGTTTGATTTGATTTTGCTACTTTTTTGCTATCACCAAATTTAGAATTGACAGCACCTGATCTACCTGTTGCACCAGAAATCATCACATCATATCCAAAACCTTTCCATGGTCTTTCATGCCCCATTTCAAGTCCATTTACTTTGCCATTGTTCCCAAATCCAATATCACGACCTGAAATCATAATACCTGCAGCTCTTTCAAATGCAAGTTTTTTATCGAATCCACGCTTAATCACATCAAGATTCCACCCTGGAATAGTAAAGCCCATACCTACTGGAGTCTTAATAACACCCGCTTTAATGACCATAGCATCATCAAATTTATATGAAATAAATGCATCTTTTACCATATCGGGAACACCAACAGAACCATTATCTGTTCCTTTTTTGGCAAAATCTAAAAATACCTTAGCAGCCAATGGGCCTGAAAAATATTTCCACCCTAAACGTATACGGTCAAAGTCATATCCTATATTTGCATCGTTTCCTAAGTTCGCACCATTTCCAAACCTTGCTCCAATTTGAGAAAACCCAAAAAACTTATGTTTGCTTTTCCACTCTTTTGCCTTCACTGGTGCTTTTGTATCGACCATTGGCTCCATTGGGGCTATGTCGCCACCTGCCATTGCTGCTGTACTAGTTAAAAGTACTGCACCTGCTGCTAAACTTAACTTAATCATTCCCTTTTTCATCTTTTTTCCTTGTTTTGTAATTTTAGTTTTCACCATTAGAGATACTCAAATGAATATGTCTAAAAATAAAAAATTAATTTGCTATAATACCAATGTGATTTCTCACAAACCAGTTGTGCCCCGACTCTTCGAACAAAGAGACTAACAATAATTTTTTTCGAACATAGATTCGAGGCACGGTGACTTTACGATTAAAAGACTATCCCATATAAATAATAAAATCCATACTTAAAGCGATAACTACTTTTAATCCTTTATGCGTTTAGCCACATATTTCCTATCACTAGATAAAATATGAGAGCTTAGATTTACGAGCAAGTTGCACCTTTAACAGGACAACCACAATCCATATCTACAACAATGACATTCGATTCCATAGGAATATCAATCACCTTTTGTTTACGAATATAATCCGAAACAACTTCATAGACTGGACGAATTGCTTTTTCATCTAGGTTTTCGCCTACATTTTGTAAGTTTCCTCCCCAAGATGAGACCCTGTAAGTCTTTTTCATATCAATTGGTTTACCTCCTATCATAAAGTCACTAATCCTTTTTCCAGATGGTGCAGAAATCTTAATGCTATAACTTGCACCCGTGATTCTACTCATATCTCCACCTTGTTGTAAAAGAGGATTAGCATTAAAAACATTGTCTGCAATATCTTCCATCAATTTAAATATTACTTCACCTTTCAAATCAAAGGTATATACTTCGGGATAGGTAATCGCTGTCATTTCATAGACATTATCTTTTAAAATATCCCCACCTGGAAGTACCGTTGTTCCCCATCTGTAACCGGGGTTGAAGTTGATGTCACATTTCATCTCATCTTGAATAGCCATTCCGATAAGTGAGTCAAAGGTAGAATAGAAAGTATCTCTCTTATAAAGTAGCCCTTTTGTTGTGCCCAGTACTTCATTCAACTCTTTGTTATATGGTTTGTACCATTTCTCTACCAAATCCACTCCTGCCTTATCTGCGGGGATAAGATTAGAGGCAACAGGGATAAGCTTAAAGCTATAATCTGCTACTTTCTTATCTTTTATCTCTAGGTCTAGTCTTGAAATATATTTACCATGACTACCAGAGATAAGAATAACCGTATCATTTACAATAATTGGCTCAGGACTAGGGTCATGTGTATGTCCACTTAAAATAAAGTCAACACCTGTCACTTTTTTTGCTAACTCTTGGTCTACAGAGAAACCATCATGACTAAGCACAACAATAGCATCTACATTTTTCTCTTTACGTAGCATGTTGACATACTCTTGTAAAGATTCGTGACGTAAAGCAAAACTCCAACCTTCAGTAAACTTTTTAGGATTAGCTGTAGAAGTAAAAGGGAAGGATTGACCGATAATTCCTATCTTCGCACCACCTATTTCCTTAATAGAATAAGGAGGGAATATAAGCTCTTCGAACTCATCAGAGAAAGGGTCATTATCAATCACATTTTGAGAAATAAAATCACCTTTAAGTTTACCAATAAGCTCATGCACACGTTCTTTACCATAAGTAAATTCCCAGTGTCCTACCATCACATCTACACCCAAGTAGTTTTGCGCATCTACAATGGCTTCACCTCTTGTTTTAAGTGCTACAGCAGTACCTTGCCATGTATCACCAGAATCAAGAAGGAGTACATTTTCTGCGCCTCTTTCTTTTTTCACATGATCAATGATGGGTTTCATATGTGCAATACCACCCATTTTTCCAAACTTTTTAGCCAATTCAGAGAAGTCATTGTGTGTATCAAAATATGCATCCAAAGAACCTGGTTGAATACCATAGTACTTTTGAAAACTCTCACCACAGATAAACCCTGGTGTTCCCACTAAATTCTTAGCGGAAATCAACGTAGAGGGCTCTCTCCAATAAAGTGGCTTCAAGTGTGCATGTAAATCACAAATATGTAAAATAGTTGCTTTACCTTTTGCTTTAAAATTGACAACGTCTGAAAATGTCAACTGTTTTATGCGTTCTTTTCCTGCTTCACCAGCAAAAAGGTTTGTACTCCCCGTTGCACCTATCAAACCTAATGATGCTGCAATTTGGAGGAAGTCTCGTCTGTCTATTTCCATCTTATCCCCTTATCTTTTCAAACCAGGGATAGCGATCTTTTTATTTTTCGCTTGTGCCAAAGTTGTCACATAGACTTCTAAAGCAATCATCTCTTTAGAACCTATAGGAATCACTTTTAACAGTGCATTTTTCATACAACCTTGGAATCTTCTTTGTGTCGTTCTAAGACTTGACTTTGTCATACGATATGCAGGCCATGTACCAGCAACAGCTACTTCACCTAAATCAGGTAAAGGTTGTGTTCTTAATACTTGTCCTACAATGTCAGCAGAGTGACAAGAGTTACAAGACAACCCTCTACCACCACGTGCTGTCATATATGTAGTTTTACCCAAATCATATGATGCTTTTATATGCTCATCTGCATTGATGTCTATATTTAGAAGTTCATCATTTGCCAATGACTTAACATATGCCAACATAGAAAACATTTTTCCAGACTTGAGTTTTGTTTTTTCTTTCCCTTGTGAAACTTGCATCGCTTGTAGCACTTGGTCGATACCTACAACGTTACCAAGTTTTGCAATATACCGTGGGAATCCCGCAATATATTTTGGTAAATTTTTTTCTGAAACTTCAAGAAATTTGGCAAGTGCTTCTTCGCCACCCAATGCCTCTTCAAAAATCTCACCACCCTCTTCAACATAAATCTCTGCAGGGTTATTTTCTAACATCTCGCTGTACATCGCTCTATCTGCATCACTCATAGCAAACTGCTCTCCAGCATTAAGCTGAAGCATTGCCATAGTACTCAAAAAAGCCAATGATAATAATACTTTTTTCATTACTTATCCTTTTGGTTTAAGTTTTTTACTCTTAGTGTTTTTTTCACCTGTATTGTCGGTATAGTCAACTGTAACCTTACCTTTTCCTGGAACTTTCATATTCACAGAGAAGTAAGGGTTTGTCGATACTGTTTCCCATACTTTCATAGTAGTAAAAGGTTTTCCATCTAAAGAAAAAGTGATACTATCTATGTAGTGTGCAGGTTTAATATTTCCTGTTTTTTTATCTTTTTTTGTTCCTGTTTCCATCGGGTGGATTACAATAAAATCTACTTTAATTGTATCTCCTACTTTAAACTTTTTAGGTTTAAATTTGATCATTGATTTTCTTGCTTCTGCCATTTTCTGTCCTTTAATATATATTTTTCATTGCATGTTTGTATATCTATACTTCTAAAGAAATGGAATTAACCACATCCACCAATAGTTACTTTCACTGGTTTAGCAGCTCTCAGAAATGATCCATCACTCAGCTCAACTAAGGCAACAACATCTTGTGTTCCACCAAGTTTAACTCTTGTTGCAAAATATCCTTTTGCATTCAGTGGTGTCAGCATAACGTCTGCACATCTTGCATTTCCATTTTTACTTGCAAGTACATGGATTGCTTTTACATAATCTGCCTCAGTCATTGGTGACTCTACATGTACTTTAACAGGAACAACCGCACCATTTTCCGCAATCTCAGGAACAGTAAGTGATACTTTTGCACTATCTGTGACTGCTTTACCACCAGTAATCGCACTCATCGCTGCATCTATAGTTAGCACATTTGCATTTTTAGGTGCATCTTTTGCTAAGAGTATGGAGGGTGTCATTGTTGCTGCAACTGCTGATGCTGCACAAAAACCTTTTATAAAATTTCTTCTTTTCATTCTGTTTATCCTTCTATAATTATTTTTTATTTTTTTCTGAGATTACATATGCTGTATAGTCACAAATTTCTTGTTCGTTAAAAAGTCCTGTGGTTAAGTTTACTGTCATATGCGTATTAGGATTATCAATTCTTGGGTCGGCAATTTTTTGATAAACAAACTGAGGGTCTCTTACTTTGGTATCTAAGAACATCGCTTTATACCCTACAAGACTAGGACCGATATTTCCAGCGCCTTTACTGCCTTCAATGTCATGACAGGCAATACAGTTACCATACTGTTTAGGTTTCTTTTTAACCTTGCCATCTTTGCCTTTTTTTTCAACAAATTTTGCAAGTCCCGCAGGCAGTTTTCCTTTTGCTTTTTTACCATTGAGGTTGTTAAACATAAAGTCTCCTCTGGCAATAGCATTAGCATCTGTCAAGTCACAACTTTTAGGTAAGGTGAATTCTTTCGCAGCGGGGAATAAATCTTTTTTGATGAGCTTTGTAGCTTCTGGCATATCATAAGCTTTAGTCAAATCCATTGCACATAATGATGCTGAAGTTGATAAAAACAATGTTGCTAGAGCTAAACATTTTATTTTTGTATGCATTCATACTCCTTTTAAATAGTGTTTCAAGAAGTATGATAACACGCTACTGTAAAGAAAGTGTAAAAAACAATTATTCAGGAGAAAAGATATTGAAAAGTTGTTCCTTCCCCTACTGTAGAAGTCACTTCCAGAAGAATATTTTCCTCATCAATAATTTGTTTAACGATGTTCAAACCAATACCAAATCCCCCTTTAGCTTCATTTTCTCTATAATATCGGGAGAAAATTTTATCTACATTTTCTATACCAACCCCATAATCTTTGACAAGAAAAATAATCTTCCCTTTGTCTTTAAAGAGTTTCACTTCAATAGATTTTTCACTATGGCTATACTTAATAGCATTTGAAATCGTATTATCAATGATACGTTGCAACTTTGTTTTAGAAAAATAATATAGAATATCTTCTGTCAACTCCGTCTTAAGTCTAATGTGTTTTAAATTTGCTATTTCCTGAAAGTAATCTACACGATTGGCAATAAACTCACCCAAATTTATCTCTTGTTGTTTATACTTCACTCTTCCTTGCTTTACGAGGTAGTCCATATCATTATAAATGGTTGCTAATGTCTTAGAGGATGACTTCATTCGCTGTAAATACTTGTTGCTCCCATGTTTATTGGTATATAAGTCAACATTGAGGTTTATGATACTTAATGGTGTATTGATTTCATGCATCGAATCTTTAATAAAGTTGTCTAATTGGGTGTTGAGCTTTTCGAAAGGTTTAGAAAAGTTTTTCAAAAGCAAAAATGAAAATGCAAACAATGCAATGACAATTGCCATAAGTACTAATGCTGCAAAGAAATAAATTTTATTTGCTGTATGCTTAGTAGAGACAAGCAAATAGTTTGCTCCAAAGTAATACCCTTCAGGGAGTGTATATATATAATAATAATTGTTATTTTGTTGATGAAACCCCTCAGTAAAAGAGTTTGGTTGAAAATCAAGTGTAGAGAATAGCTGCTGATACTTATTGTCATACAATACCGCATTATATGCTTTGTAGCGAGGAAAGTTATACACTTTTTCACTGTTATCATACTGTTGCATAGAATTAATAATTTGTTTGTTTTGTTTTTCTAAAGAAAGTTTGACTTTTGCCTCATCTATTTGCAACAGTAGTACCACATAAATAATAAGTGGGACGATAAGTAAAACTGCAAGAATAGCCGTATAGATTGCAGCATACTTTTTTGCAAACTCTTCGGTATTAAAAATCAATGCTGTATCCTAAACCACGCACATTTTTAATAAAATCTTTTTCCAGTTTTTTTCGTAAGTTCCCAACTTGTACTCGTATATTTGCCGAATCTACCCACTCTCCCCATACTTCTTCCCAAAACATTTCACACCCCACGATAGAACCTCGTTGCTTAATAAGCAATTCGAGTATTTTTGTTTCTGTTTTAGCAAGAACAATACTTTCACCTTTTAAACTCAGTTTCATCTTTTTCACATCATAGGTGTATCCAAAAGGTAAAATAATCATCTCCTCTGCAGAGGAGAAACAATGGGTTTTGACTACTTGTTCAACCCGCAACTTTAACTCTTCCAAATCAAAAGGTTTGCGAATGTAATCACAAGCCCCACATTCATACCCTCTACTTAAATCATCTATATTTGTCAGCGAAGTGATAAAAATTGCTGGTGTTTTGTTCCCATCTTTTCGTAATTCTTCAAGCATTTCAAAGCCATTTTTATACCCACCAACTTTTACATCTAAAAGTAATAAGTCATAACTATGCTCATAAATGGCATCATAGGCATCATCTGAATTTGCAAGCGAAGTCACCTCATAACCACTATCTTCTAAGAACTCTTGCATACTTAATGCCAATACTGTCTCATCTTCTAAAATAAGTATTTTCATTTTATTTCTCCTAATTTTTTTTCTTTATGTTTATTTTCTAATACCATGTCTATAAGTTCTTCTTTACTGTATGTTCTTAAAATGGACTTTGCTTCCAACTCTAGGCTAGTCTTATCTTCTTTTTGAAGTTTTGGTAAAAGTGCTATCAAATCTTTATCGTATTGGTTACGAAAACTGCCATAAGGGTTAGCCCATGCATTGACAACTTTTTTAATGTCATCATCTGAGAACTGTGTAAAAAAAGAGATACTCTCATTTTCTTTTTCAAACTTTTTTAGTACATCATCGGAGACAACCAGTAAGTAAATACCAATTTGCTTCCCTTTCCCATTGTACATGGGTTCTTGCAGGTAAAGTATATTGTCCTCATACACATAATGTTTATTTAAAAAAATACTCAAATCTAACATCTCTAACTTAGCTAGGAGCTGTTGGTTAAAATTTTGGTTAGACACCACATACTTTTCAATGCGAGGAAAATCTCTCATAAGCTCGGCTTGTTCTAAATATTTTTCGTCCATCAGTGCAAAAAGTTCTATGCCGCGATGACGCAATTTCGTAGCAAATTCATCTACAAACTTGATGACTTCTATGTAACCTAAGATTTTGAAACCACTTCGTATAGGAATGGTTGCTTTAAATGTAAGCAACCTCCCTGTCTCCATCCCAACTTTGGGTTTACTGTTACGAGTAAGCGTATCTAAGTCATCTCTAAACCACCAAATAGGCATACCTTCAAAACCTTCATTCCAAGATCTTGCAAAAATAAAAAACTCTGGAGTAAGTACTTGAATCCGTAAAGATTTTAAGTGAGTGTATTTTTTAAAACGTTCTGTAAGGCTAGACAAAATATGATAACCTTTACCTTCATCATCAGCGATAAGTGCATTTTTTAATTCACCATCTTCAGACAGAGCCATAGAGAAAGAGAGTAAATCAACCATCTCATAGTCTAACCCCACACGAAAGTTTTCTATAACATGATCTCCTAAAGCGATGATTCTTTCTTCTTTATCATTTTGTACAAAGACAAACAGAGAGATAAACAATAACACCAAAATGCCAAATACCGCGTATAAAGAAATCTTATTATAATAGGAATCTAGGTGGTATTTTTTACTCATTTCATACATATCTCTTTCCCCTTATCCTTCATCAGACAACTATTATACGTAAATCTCCTAGTATTATGCAATAAAACTATAAAAAATATATAAATCATTTTATATAACATTTACACAATTTACGTATTATTCGCCAAAATTAAAGAATTTTATAAAAGGTATTCCATGAAATATTTCAAGACAATCCGTACAAAAGTTTTGATCTTTTGTTTTATCATGTCACCTTTTTCAAATCTCCATGCTAATCGCTTAGAGAAAAACACTTCCACTATCCTTGTCTTGGGAATGGAAATGTCAAACATGCGTGACATGCTGAAGTCTTATATTCTCATAGGTGCAAATGTAAAGTATCGAAATCCTACAAAAAAGTTAAAGGAGGGAATGATACATTATGAAAATATGTTGCATACAATTCAGGCAAATTATGCCGACGACATGGTCATGCAAAGAAGTTTAAAACGCAGTAAAGAAGCATGGCCAATTGTTAGGAAAGCAATGAAATTAGCGCTACAAAATGAATCTCTAGAAAAACTCAAAGAGGGGGCGATATTCATACATGGTAATATCCGTACTGTCATAAAAGAGATGGCTTACATGAAGAAACATCTTTTTGAAATCTCCAATATAAAAGATAAAGAATCCCTTAACGCTTCCATAGAAATAGCCGCGTCTGCGAGAAGGCTTTCAGCACACTATATGATGGATTTGTGGCATTTAGATGATGTGACAATAGAAAAACACTGGGAAAAAGGAATGCAGATATATGGTGATTCGCTCATCATCCTTCAAAACAGTACTTATATGGAAAATCCTAAATTTGCTACACTCTTTAGAAGTGCCAAAAAGTTACATCATTATTTTAAAAGAATGTGGGGGAAACCCAAAATATTTTCTATACTTATAGATAAAAAAGCAAACCTCGCTTTTAAACAAGCTAAAGAGATGACACAGATTATTTTACACTCTAAATAAATCAATCTTATATTTATATGATTTTTACATAGAATAGCTATACTCTTTCTATGAAAAGACCCATAGACACACTCAAACAAGAACTCACAAAGCACATTATAGGACATCCTACGCTTATCAATGCTCTACTCATAGGCTTACTTAGCGAGGGACATATACTTATCGAAGGCTTACCTGGGTTAGCCAAAACTACTGCAGTCAATGCTCTAGCTCAGGCACTAGGACTCGATTTTAAACGTGTACAGTTTACCCCTGATTTATTGCCCTCAGATATTTTAGGTGCAGAGGTCTATCATCCAAAGAGTGAAAGTTTTGTACTCAAACAAGGGCCTGTATTTACCAATCTTCTTTTGTGTGATGAGATTAACCGAGCTTCCCCCAAAGTGCATTCTGCTTTGCTTGAAGTCATGCAAGAGAGGCAAGTGACCATAGGCGAACATAGCTTTGTTGTGCCCTCTCCTTTTTTGGTCATCGCCACACAAAACCCTCTTGAACAAGAGGGAGTTTACGCACTGCCTGAAGCCCAACTCGATAGATTTATGCTCAAAACACTCGTAGGCTACAACACAGAAGTAGAAGAGTTTGAGATAGCCACCAAAGTAGCCACACATGGTTTTGAACCTATACGTCAAGTTATAGATATAGAAACCTTAAAACGTATGCAAGAAGAGGTAGACGCTATACATATAGAACCCACACTCAGTGCCTATATCATCAAACTCATCTTTGCCACACGTGAGCCAAAAAAATATGGACTGGAAACGCTAGAAGAGCAAATAGCTTGTGGGGCAAGCCCAAGGGCGAGTATCGACCTCATCAAGGCTTCTAAAGCCTCAGCCTATTTACGAGACAACACAGAAGTAAGCCCCATAGACATTGCCCTATGTGCCAAAGAGGTACTGCGTCATCGCATGGTACTTAGCTATGATGCACAGGTGGAGGATATCTCTAGTGATGATATTATCGATACGATTTTACAACACATAGAGATAGACTAAACCTCCCCCCCCATGCAGTTGCACGACATTTTTCCTACCATAGATACCACGTGGTATCTTCTCATGTTTGGAGCTATGGCTTTATTTGTAGCACTGCTTTTACTCTGGGTATTTTGGCAGTGGCGTAAACGCAAAAAGAAAAAAACACGCCCTTATTACCTAGCCATACTCTCTGAATGTGACTACCATGACGCTAAACGTACTGCCCATCAACTAAGCTACTATGGAAAGTATGTGGTACGCACACCCAAAGACAAAGCAAAACTCCTACACCTCATCAACACACTCACCCCATACAAGTATCACAAAGAGACCACAGCTCTACCTCTAGAGATACAAGCAGAGATAAAATCATTTTTAACGCATCTGAGAGCTAAAGATGTTTAGTCTGAGCTATCCTTATGCCCTTTTGCTTTTACCTCTGTTTATCTTGCTCTACACATACAAGTCACAACAACACCGTAGCTTCTATATGCCCCACACACAATGGCTCAAAAACAAGCCACTCTCTAAAAGTAACCTAGATACATTTCTACTTTGGGGCATGCTAAGTTTTGCTATCTTTGCACTGACTTCTCCTGTATATATCAAGCGTATAGAAAGCGTCAAAAGTGATGCCCTAGACATCGTGCTTGCCCTAGATACCAGTGGGTCTATGAGCCTCTATGGGTTTAACCCAAAAGACTACAATCAAACACGGCTACAAGTCGTCAAAGAAGTCGTCTCTGGTTTCATAGACCAACGTACCTCAGACAGACTAGGGCTTGTGGTGTTTGGGACACACAGTAGCATCGCCTCACCGCTAAGTTTTGATTGCCATGCCCAAAAACAGATACTCAAAGGTTTGCACATTGGAGCATTGGGGAAAAGTACAGCCCTTGTCGATGCCTTGGTCTCCTCCATCAAGCTACTAAAAGAGAGTAAAAGTAGTTCAAAGATCATCATTTTACTTAGTGATGGAGAGGACAGCTCTAGTGTTGCACCACTCAATATCGCCCTGAAATTAGCAGACAAATACCACATCAAAATCTATACGATTTTAATAGACAAAACCCACAGCAACATAATGCAACTCATCGCAAAAGCGAACCACACACCACGCTTTGAAGCCAAGAGTAAAGCAGACCTAGAAGCCGTCTATGCCCAGATAGATACACTAGAAAAGAGTACCCTCTCCTACCAAAGCATAGCAATACCTAAGCCTATCTATGGCTATTTTGTACTGCTATCACTTCTGTGTGCTTTGGCTCTGTTATGGGTACGTAGAGACAGAGAGGTGTTTTGATGTTTTTACTTCACCCTTGGTTTTTACTGCTCGTGCTTCTCCCGTTAGGGTTACTTGTTTTTAATCTCAAGACTACGCAGCAAGGGTTATCTCGTCACTTTTCAAAAGCCATGCTCGAAAAACTCTCTGTCTCACAAAACCTACTAGGAGAGGCCACACGATACAGACTCTTTTTGCTTGCACTGAGTCTCTTTGTGTTAGCCCTCGCACGCCCTGTAGTAGAAAAAAAACAGCTAGATACCTCTGAGTCCAAAGCCTCTCTTATCATTGCCATAGACTTTTCAGCCTCCATGCACAACACAGACATCTACCCCTCACGGCTGGCATTGGCACAAAAAAAAGGAGATACACTCCTGGCACAAGCACAACACCTAGAGATAGGCATACTTCTCTACGCCAACGATGCCTATATGCTCTACCCCATCAGTCAAAACCCTAGACACTTACGCAATCTGTTTAACGATGCCAACATCACACAGCACTTTACTAAAAATACCAATCTCTTTGCTGCACTAGAAGCCAGTGAAGTTTTGCTTGAAGGACATCACAACAAACACATCTTGATACTGAGTGATGGAGGAGCAGAAGTAAGCAGAGCAAAAGAGCTACACTACCTTCAAAAACATCACACCACGCTAAGTGCCTTATCACTTAACCCTACACTTTTACCTAGTATGCAAAATCTCTGCCAAACAAGTGGCGGTGTCTATCAACACTATACTTGGGGCGATGAGGATGTGCAAACACTTTTAGGCTTTTTTGCACAGGCTCATCCTGATACACAAACCTACCACTATGCACTCAAACAATACCATGAGTATTACCACTACCCTCTACTTCTGGGGCTACTGATATTACTTTTACTCTGGGTGCCACGTACATCTCCTATGGTACTATTGCTCTGTTTTGTTAACTACAGCACTACCCCTAGCCAAGCAGGTCTACTTGATATGTGGACAGCGTACCAACAAGCCAAAGCCTACAACCAAGCTACCCAAACTTATAAGCAAAAGCACTACATCGATGCCGTTACCCTCTACACGCAAGCCCTAGGCACAGACAAAGTACGCAATGCTAAAATCTATCACAACATCGCCACTGCCTATGCACGCACCCACAAGCTACGCCTAGCAAAGCAGTATTATAAAAAAGCTTTGCAAAGTTTTGTACTCCCCCAAACGCAAGAAAACCTAGCCATCATTAAAAAACAACTAAAAATAGAGAGAAAAAACCTACATAAAAAATACCAAAAACTCCACTTTAAAGCCATCGTAGCCAAACAGATAGCATACAAAACACCTTTTACCACCTATGCTGTCAAACTCCACAAGCTCCTACCTAATGAAGAGCAACAATGGTTTGACAAAGTCCTCCAACACAAAAGCCCTCTCTACCTACAAAAAATCCCCACCCATTTAAGGAGCTTAGATGCGAACCTCTCTTACTAACCTAGGCTTACTCCTACTCATACTCACACAGATGCTCTCTGGCTACAGCTTTACCATGAAAGTAGACAATACCAAGCCCATGCTAGGCGAAAAAATCCATCTCATAACACACTTTGCCTATGAGAACCTAGAAGAGTACGACACCGAAGAACCTGCCTATGAAAACTTCAAAATAGCCCTAGTAGAGGAGAACGAAACAAAAGAGAACAACCACACTTGGCTTCTCACGCAACACTACACCCTCATACCCAAAAGAGCAGGTACATTTACCCTGCACCCACTCAAAGCCCACATAGAGTTCATCCCCCTAGCCTACCAAAACAAGTACAACAAAAACCACTACCTACAAAAACAAGACATCTTCACCCATCCCCTTACCCTACAAGTACGCCCACTACCCCAAGGCATACAAGTCACAGGTGACTACACGCTAGAAGCGAGCATAGACAAAAACCAAAGCACCCAAGGCTCACCCGTACAATTTACCGTTGCTCTTGTAGGAGAAGGAAACATAGAAAACCTCAACTTCCTCAGCCTACACATCCCCCATACCACCATCTACGAAACAAGCACAAGCCCACACAGTAAAACCTTTAACATCCTAGCCAACCAAAACTACACCATCCCACCAATAATGCTGAAATATTTTAATCAAAAGAGTAAAACGGTGATGCTTACGAGTACTGATAGTTATGCTATTGCGATTCATGGCAGTACTTCGTATCCTTATGTGTTGTGGGTGATGTTGTTTTTTTTGTTAGCCAGTGCTAGTTATGGTCTGCTTGTGCTTCATACACTTAGATATATAGATAAAAGACGTATGTTTACCAAAGGGCTTAAAGCTTGTAAAAACAAAGAAACTTTACTGAAAAAAGTTGCACCTTATATTGGGAAAGATAGAGGGCTTACTCGATTGATTTATAGGTTGGAGGGCTGTGAGGATGGGGTGTTTAGGAGGGTTAGGAAGGAGATAGTTTATCATTTTAAAAATGTGTAGGGTGAGATTGCTATCCCACCATATTGGGTGACTTCTAGACTATTTCCGATGTTCAATGGTGCGATAGCAATCGCCCCCTACATTTCTACGCCACACTCAAATCAATCCGATAATCCAATAAATGTGGTTCTTTTTGCAGGAGTTCAAGAAGTATCATGGTAGAACCACTAGGTTTGCGTAAGCCCTGTTCCCACTGTCTGACAGAAGAGAGGCTAACATTCAATAATTTAGCAAATACTGATTGAGAGACTTTAAGTGTTTTTCGAATGTGTCTTATCTCTTCTGCATTCAAAGTAGGTGAACTTACCTTCACTCCCATCTTGCTTAGCTCTTTTTGTGTAAAAGAAACTTTTAAATCTGCTTCTAGCATATCTGTCACTGTAGATGCTATGGCTTCGTTGATACTTTTTCTCATGACTCTTCTCCTATTATCTCTATAAATACGCCTTTTTCTATGGCACTTTCTAACGCTTCATCACTCAGTGCCAATATATCTTTTGACAATATTTTAAAACTTTTTAATTCACTAACAGACAAGTTCTCTTGCTCATTTTTCATAAAGCCGTAGACTAAGACCGCTCTGTCATCTTTTTTATAAACAACTATGGTTCTAATGCTTGAGCTTTTCCCACTGTCGGTAGATGCTACACGTACTTTATACAATCCGCCTCCAAGATTTGCACTTGAAAGATTATTTTGCATATCTTCTATGGCTAAACGTAGTTTCTCATTTGATAACCTTTGTTTTTTTGCCCATTTATTGAACCATTTGGTTTTTAACTTTTTCATATTCATTATACCTCATTGTAGTATAGTTGTCAAACACTATACTTATTATGAATTGATTGTAACTAGAAAAAATGTAGGATGCTAAAAATCTTTCAAATTGCCATATTTTTACCATTAGTTTACACTTCTACGCTACCATAAAGAAAAAGGATAAATCATGCAAAAGATACTTTTACTCCTCTTGACCTCTTTCACCCTGCTCTTAGCCGAAGACAGTTCTGCCAAAGTCGTCTATGACCTCACGACTGCGAACCAAAAAGCCTTTGAACGTAAAATCCTCAAAGCCATCGTGGCAAACAAAGCCTACTATGAAAGCAAGCTCAAAGAGCTCGATGTCACAGTGGTCATACATGGTGGAGCATATCGCTACTTTACAGTAGACCCAAGCAAAACAGAGTACAAAACAGACAAGGTATTGATGACAGACTATACCAGTCTCAAAAAACGTATCAAAACCATGCATGACACCTATGATGTGAAGTTTCTCATGTGTGGTGCAGGTATGCCAAAACATGGGCTTAAAGCAAAAGATATAGTGAGTTACGTTAAAATAATCCCAAACTCAACCATAGGACTCCTTGACCGACAAAATGAAGGCTATGCATATATACCCGTAGGAGATAAATAATGGCAAAAATATCAAGAAGAAACTTTTTTAAAGGTGCTGCAGCCATGACTGCTATGCCTTTTTTAGCAGAGGCTCAAACAAACGAAAAGGAACAACCCTTAAAGTTTATACACATTACAGACTCACATATGGATTTGAGTATTGATGACAGCGTTGAGGCTATGGAACTTATGGTTGAAATGATTAATAAAGACTATAAAGATTTAGATTTTGTTGTCTTCGGGGGAGATAATTTCAATAACAATGTCGAGGGTAATGAAGATGCCTTGGCCTATAAAACAATTGTAGACAAGCTCTACTGTCCTACTTACCATGTTCGTGGGAACAAAGAGTCCCACCCTAAACCAGATGATGCTATACATCTTGATGAATTTAAAACACTTTTTATGTCAGACAAAGCTCTAAAAGTACAAGGGAAGGATTGGTTACTTGACGTAAAGGGATATGCATTTTTAGGACTTGATAGCTGTATAGAAGGGGCTAATAATGGCGAATACACTGAAGAGACCATGGCTTTTGCAGAGACAGTACTCAAAACAGGTAAGCCAACTATTATACTGAACCATCACCCCTATACAAACTATTGGAAAAGTACAGATTCCAAAGATATTCATAAGTATGTGCTAAATAACACCCAAACGGTGCAAAAACGTCTATTTGGCTACAAAAACCTCATACTTACACTTTCTGGACATAAGCATATTGACTCGGTAACAAGTATCAATAAGACAAAAGCCATAGTTACACGTGGATTTGTGAGACCCTTGGACCTAGATATGTACCCTATGCGCTTAATAGAAATTACTGCGGGGAAAATTCACGAGAAGTTGATTTATACTTCATAGGTTTTCATCTTAATCTTTACAGACCCACACACTCTCTTTACATAGTCTGTCTAAATACTTGCTGGCTTCACTTTTCCCTTCTTTGAGTGCTGACTTAAACGTTTCATAGGCTTTCATTTTGTCATGAGGGACACTTTCCCCCCATGCATAAAGTATTGCCATATTAACTTGAGCGGCACTGTCTGATTTTTCAGAACCTTTTATAAAAAGGTCAAATGCTTTTTGTTCATTTTTTTTCACACCTAAGCCCTGCAAATAAAGTGCTCCTAAATTGTTATATGCCTCAACGATACCTGCTTCTATAGCTTTTTCATACCAATACTTTGCTTTTTCATAAGCATGCTTATCTTTTTGTCCTGCCATATGGTATATTTGTGCAAGATTGTATTGCGCTGAACCATTCCCTTGTTTTGCTGCCTTTTCATACCACTGTTGTGCTTCAAGCATATCTTTTTGTACGCCCAATCCATTAGCATAAAGCAGACCTACATTATACTGAGCCTTAGCGTTATCTTCTTTTGCCAATACATAAAATGTATTGAGTGCTTTAATGTAGTCACCATTGTTATAGTCTTCTACTGCTTGATCAAATTCATTTGAGATTAAGCCTATGGTTAGCGCTATGACTAAAAAAATATTTTTCATGTTTTTCCTTTCTCAAATTAAGATTAAATCAATGTCTCCGCGACAAATGTTTTTGTCACTTTCCCACCAAACTTATAAATACCCTTTTCATAACTCACATAGAGTTCATCGCCGCTTTTGGGAAATACTTTTATCTGTTGGTCTATTTTACCTTCTTTATGGTTACGAATAAAACAGGCCACCATTCCTGTACCGCATGCGAGCGTTTCATCTTCTACACCTCGCTCATATGTACGTACGTACATCGTGTCACCATCTAGTTTACAAATGTTAACATTACAGTTGTATTTATGGCGTAACGTTCTTGCTTGGGTTAGATCAAACTCTTCTACACTGCTACGTACACATACTAAATGCGGCACGCCTGAATTAATGAGCCACCAGTTTTCACCCTCTTCTTCGATATCTGTGCGAATAATGTCTGGCTTGGTCATATCACTTACCACATACAAGCCATTAATCGTTGCTCGTATGACCCCTGCACCTGTTAAAAACTCTGCATTATTCTCTTTAAGAATGCCTTTCTCATGTGCAAAATGTGCCACTGCACGTGAAGCATTCCCGCACATATCTGCATGGCTACCATCCGCATTATAAAACTCCCACTGAAAATCATATTCTTTATGAGGGAGTACCACCACCAAGCCATCTGCACCTACGCCATTTTGTCTATGACAGAGTGTCTGCGCAAGTTTTGAACGGTCTTTTTTCTCTTTTGCTGTTATCATAACAAAATCATTACCATTGGCTGAGTATTTTGTCACTTTCATAAAAAGTCCTTTAGTATTTCTTCTTTGACACGTTTACATTCACGTTCTAAGGCTGCAAGTGTACCACTATTATCTATAACATAGCTAGCTTTTTTCACTTTTTCTTCTATAGAGATTTGCAATGCAATACGTTTTTTTGCAGCCTCTTTACTTATATTGTCACGTGCCATGAGCCTTTTGATTTGTTCTTCTTTGGACGTATACACCACGATACTTTTTTCAATGGGGTAACGCTTAGTTTCAAAAAACAAAGGGATGTCTATCAGGTACACTTTCCCTTTATTGTCAAGCGCCATAGCATCCCTTTCTATCTGTTCATAGATAAGTGGATGCAAAAGCTTTTCTAATGCTTTACGCTTTTGTATATCTGAAAAAACAATTTCACCAAGCGCCTTTCTGTTAACAATGCCCTTGTCAACCAAATTGGCACCAAAAAGTGTGGTAATTTGTGGATGTTGCTGATTCAATACTTTATGTGCAATGCTATCGGCATCTATAATTTTAAACCCAAGTTTCTTCAAGAGTCCTGAAGCAGTACTTTTACCCGTGGCAATGCTTCCTGTGAGTACAACTGCGTAAGAAAAAGCCATTACCACTGTCTGTATGATTGAAGTTGCATTTTATCGTAGCCATAGACATCGTTTCTAAACTGTAATATCCCCCTATAATCAACATATGCCGTCAAATAGACCACATCGACTGGGACTTTAGTATCTAGCTTCAAATAGGCTTTCTTTTTGCCTTTAAGGCGTTTTTGTGACTTTCCAAAATCTACATTGTTATTAAAGGTAGAAAATACCTCTAAAAGTTTTTTTGGATGATGTAAACGAATACAGCCGTGTGAAAAGGCACGCGCATTACGATTAAACAATTTTTTATTGGGCGTATCGTGCATATAGACTGCAAACTTATTGGGGAATAAAAACTTTATTTTCCCTAAGGCATTTTTATAACCTGGGACTTGTGCGAACCTAAATGGCACCGTCTTGCTATAGCGATACTTACTCCAATCCACTGAGCCACCATTAATTTTTGTCGCATCTTTCCCCCAGCCTGTGTGTATCTCTATGCCTTTTTTTGCCATAGCATTTGGGTTGTTCATAAGTTTTGGTATCATCTCTTTTTGGATAATGCTTTTAGGAATGTTCCAGTGAGGGTTTAAGACAATGGTTTGTACCGTATTGGAAAATACAGGGGTAGGATTTTTTCTTTTCCCTACAATCACACGCATCTCTTGTCGTAACTTTCCGTCTTCTTCAAAAAAAAGTGTAAATGCGGGGATATTAATAATGATATGTCGTTTTGTGTGACGCTCGTAAAGCCACTTTATACGGTCAAGATTCAAACGTACCTGTTTAATGCGTAGTTCTACAGGAACATTAAGTGCTTTGGTTGTTTCTTTCCCCACTACCCCCTTAGCAACCAAACCATGGCGTTTTTGAAACCGTATGACTGCCTTTTTCAAACAATTATCGTACCGCATTGTCTCTTCTGTACCACATGAAACATAGTCACCACTTACACGCAACCTCTCTCGCAATACGGGGATAGTCTTATAGGTCTTCCCTACTTTAAGTACCCCTTTTGAAGTGAAATGTTTCCAGCCTCCCTGCTTTTCTAATAAAAGGTACTTTGTTAGTGCCACCTTTAATGCTACGTATCCATAGTCTTTAGGCACTGCTTCTTGAAACATCTTCTCAAGACTTCCCCCAATAGCAGCATTTTCAAGCAAAGAGACAGGACTATACTTAGGTTTGTATGTTACCCAATCTGCCTTTATACCCTGCGCCCGAAGATTATAAAGTCTTCCTTGAAAAGCACCCCAATTAATGCTCCCATACAATGTATAATCTGCATAACCCTTGTAAAGTTGTGCTATCTTAAACTCTAAGTCTATTTTTTGTGTTAACGAACCTGTGGGAGTATAAATCTCTTTGGCTAACCGTTTTAGAACCTTAGTATCTTGTTTTAATTTTGACCCTTCCAGAAGTGTATTATCCTCTATAATGTGCAAAAAAAGTTCTTGACTTAAAGAAGAGAGTTTCTCTTCTTGTACCCAAACAGGTACAAAAAATAATGCTGTGTAGAGTTTTTTTAAAAAATTATTTTTATCCAATGGCTGAAGTGAATTCATCATCACTGTTGCAGCAACATCATGAAATTCTATATTGGTATTTGCCGACAGCTTTGGTGCTTGTAGTAAAAGGAGGGAGATTCCCATCCCTAAACATAGTTGCTTTATTCTTTCTTTTATTGTCATCATTCTTTCCCATTTCCTGATTGTTAATATAAGAGTATAGCAAAAAATTATGTGAGATAAATCATTTTAAGTGTTTTTAGCATTGTTAACTTGTTCTACCACTATTTTTCCCGCTTCATCTGCGCGTACAGCAATCAATGTAGAACCTACTTCTATCTCCATCGTTTGCTTAGCTAAAGAGCACCCCTTAACCAAAAGTAGCTCGCCCCGCATGACCCCAAATGACGTGAGTCTATCTCTCAATGCCTTATCTGCATTAATCTTAACAATTTCTGCTTCATCACCCTTATGTAAATCGCTTAGTAACATCTTACCCTCCTGTTAAAATTTGTGTCACACGGTATGCTATAAAACTCAATATCCATGCCGTTGCCGTCGTTGAAAGAAAGAGGTACAGTAAATACTTCCACCCTCCAGCTTCTTTAGCAAAGACCATAGACGCAGCCAAACAAGGCAAATAAATCATCACAAATACAATAAATGCAATGGCTGATGCAAAAGGAATATTTGCTTTTATTTGTGCTATGAGTCCTTCATTTCCTTCATCTACCTCATCTCCAAGTGCATAGAGTACTCCCAGTGTTGAGACCACTACTTCTTTAGCTGCCAGCCCTGTTTCAAGAGCCACTGCCATACGCCAATCAAAACCAAGAGGAGCAAAAAATGGCTCAGATGCATGTCCTATGATGCCTAGGTAGCTGTGTTCTAGCTCATACAGTTTCACTTGATTTACTTCTAGGTTACTTGGTGCATCTACCTTAGGATAGTTAGAAGCAAACCAAATGAGGATAGACGCTGCCAAGATGAAAGTACCTGCTTTTTTCATGTAAGACTTTGCTTGTCCATACACCGTGTGCCAGATAAGCTTGAGCGATGGCATACGATACTTTGGCATCTCCATCACAAAAGGCTCATCTTCACCTTTAAAGACAAACATCTTCAACACTTTAGCCGCAAGTAAGCCTAACATCGCTCCAGAAATGTAGATAATAAACAATATATTTCCAGCTTGATCTTCACCAAAAAATGCCCCTGCAAAAAGTACATAGATAGGCAACCTTGCCCCACAAGACATAAACCCGATGATAAACAGCGTAATGAGTCTGTCTTTTTCGTTTTTAAGTGTGCGTGCCGCCAT
>Ga0256840_1000880_pt1 | contig 29757 bp, 30 predicted proteins | sample 355202metaG_FD_185969 | JGI IMG/M metagenome (GOLD analysis project Ga0256840, IMG submission 185969) | Hydrothermal vent microbial communities from Mid Atlantic Ridge, Atlantic Ocean - 355-202 | ecosystem: Environmental > Aquatic > Marine > Hydrothermal vents | place: Atlantic Ocean: Mid... | reverse complement strand
GAATATATGGAAACATTCTTTGGAGGAAAAGGACTTTTTAAAGTAGGATTCTTTATGGCAAGAAAAGTTTTTTCAAAATAAAAGTTTTTTTACTGGTATGAAAAAAAGGGAGCATTATAGTTTTGTAAATAGCTAATATCTTTAAAAGCAGTCACCATAATAATGGGGGTTTTTTATCTTCTTTCCGAATCTCTTTAACCATTTCTAAGCCAGAGAGAATGGGCATTTCAATATCGGTAATAATAATATGGGGTTGATGTTCTTTATAAAGTGTTAATGCTTCTTTTCCATTAGATGCTTCTAAAACGGTTTTGTAGAGCAATGAAAGGTACTCCACTGCTTCTTCTCGAATAAAGTCATTGTCTTCTACATATAAAATAGTTTTATTATGTTTCATAAAAATATTTTATAATAAATTATGTTAAAGTTGTTAGTAGTTACTAAAAGTAAAAAGAATCTAAAGCCGATTCATCTCCTCTGCCATTCTTTTTAAGTAGTCATCCGAAAGTAAATCCTCTTCTTTAGGTGATACGTCTATTGCTGTTTTACTAACAACTTTAATCTCTTTAGGTTTGTCTTTAGTTATAGCAATAAGCTTTTTTTGACTGACTTTTTCTTCACTAACTTTTTCTTTGATAACTTTGTGTTCAACAAGCTCTATTTTCTCTTCTTTAAGTTGTGGAGAGACAACTTTAGGGGATTCAACGGCTATTTCTATTTTTTGAACTCTCTCTTCTTTTTGAGCTATCTCTTTTTGAGAAGCTACTTTCTCTTCCACTTTTACAACTTCTATATGAGAAACTTTTTGCACTTCAACTTTTTGAACTTCAAGCTTTTTTGGCTCAACTTTTTCTTCAATTTCAACTTTGGCAATAACAGGAGCCTCTTTTTCTATCTCCATACTCGTTACTATCTGTTGTGCCAAAGCTTCAATATCTTCTACCTCTGCTATGGCTTTTGTAGGCTCGGTAGATATATGAAAAGTAGCAAAAATCTTCTCTTTATTAAGAACATCATTTAAAGTATATTTATTTTTAATAATATTATAGAGAAAGAATGAGATAACAATGGCTAAAATAAATAGAAGTAAATTAATTAAAAAACTAAGTAAACTTCTAGGTTCTTCTTTATGTTGTTTTCGTTGTTGGGTATAGCTCTCTGCATCAATTGTGTATATGTCTCTATGATCTTTATTTAAATCCATTTTTTATCCTAATATTATTATACGTATCATAACAAAATAGAAATTAAACTATTTCTATTTGTTAAATAATATCGCACAATTTAATGGTTTAAAAACGGTTTTGCCCTTGATGTAGCACTTTTATCCGTTTTTCTAATGCATCAATAATATTCACAATTTGATTTTGAAGTGTATAAAAATCTGCCATATGATTAGAAGCAATATCATCTGTTGCTCTTATCTCTGCCAATATTCTCTTTAATTTTTCACGTCTATCTTTCGCCTCTTGAAGCTCTACGGTAGCAATAGCGTTGTCGATTTGATTGACCCTATCATACCAACGGTTTATCTTACGTTTACCATACATATTCATGACAGGTATCATCACTTCAACAAAAAAGGCAAAGAGCATAATGAGTGGAAAGAGGTAGCGTACACTATAGTCATGCACCCTATTGAGGCTTTGTGCAATCCAAAATGAAAAATTGTTTTCATAATAGTTTACCTTCTCTCTAAAATACTCTTTAGAGGCATGATGCTGTTTAAGCTTCAAGGACAAAGTATTGGGAAATTGGTTCTCTTCATGAAAGACCCCCACTTTTCGGTGTACCCTATTGGCTATTTTAAGCATAAGTCTCACCATCTCATTTGAAGCTTTATAAGTGGCTAAAAGCGTGGTTTTGGCTAAAAGTTTATAGGCTTTACTTGGAATACGTCGTTTCATATCAAAAGCATATTTATGCAAGGTGACAATTTCAAAATGTTTATTCTCTTTAACAAAGAACTGTTTATAGGACTCTGAAGCTTCAAAATTCATCAAATGAACATGGGGCATGGTCATAAGGCGTTTGAGAAAAGGAGCATCAGCCGAAGCGATGTAAAACATCGCATCTATCTCATTCTTCTTTAATGACTCATAGGCTTGACTGCTTGGAAGATGTTTGAACTTGGAGTTAAATCCATTAATGCCCACCAAAGCTAAAAGTTCTCTGGTGACAGGGTAGATGCCTGAACCTTTTTCACAAATGGCAATGCGTTTGCCTTTAAGACTTTTAAGATTGGAAATTTTACGCCCTTTGTAAAAAATCCAAATGGGTTCAAGCATAATGTTTGCCAATGCCAAGACCCCTTTTTCTTCTGTACCCCCTTGTACAAAAGCAAAATCTACCTCTGATTTAAGCAACTTCTCTTGGGCTTCAACAGAGCCTTTGGTCTCCACTAACTTTAAAGTTATCCCCTCTTTCTTAAACTCCTTAGCATACACTTTTGCATACTCACTGTAGGCATCTACTTTAGAACCAATGGCAATGCTAATCTGTTTTTTATGGTCATTACTATCTATGGCGACATAGAGAATAGGTAGTAGTACCAAAATAATAAACAGTAGTAACAACTTTAATATTTTCATCTGTTAAATTTCCCTTTTAAAATTTCCTGTTTAATACAAACTATCAAAATAATTATATCAGAAAAAAAGTCTTAATTTGTGCTATAATTCGCTTTAGGTATGATAGGTAGTTGCTGGTGACTTAGGTCACGAGAGGAAAGTCCGTGCTACACATGAAACAGAACTCCATCTAACGGATGGCCAGAGTAATCTGAGGGCAAGTGCAACAGAGAGAAGTCAGCCACATTGTGGTGAAGGTGAAACGGTGAGGTAAGAGCTCACCAGTATTTGTGGTAACACAGATAGCTAGGTAAACCCTGTTCGTAGCAAGAAGTAATGGTATTAAGTTTCATTAAGTCATTGGATTGACAAAACTGCTTCGCTTGAGCGTATGGGCAACCATACGCCTAGATAAATAACTACCCACGACAGAACACGGCTTATCGTCATACCTAACTTCTTAACCCAATCGTGTTATAATCCCCCTCATGAAACCTATATTATTACTCCTAACACCCCTCTTCCTTTTTGCGAAAGTACACTATGCCAAAATAGAACCATTTGAGACCATTACCCTTAAGTCGGCTGTCTCGGCACAGGTTACTAAAGCAGATATAAAACGAGAGGGGACAACCCTCACTGGTACAATCGTAAAACTAGACAGCAAACTAGACCTCATCAAAATCAACTCCTCAAAAAAATCTTTGCAATTCATTGAACGCATGATACAGACAAACCAAGAGATTTTAATGGCACTAGAGGAGTCTATGAGTAGACAAGAGGCATACTACTTCCGTATTGAGAGTATTGCTTCAGCTTCCAATACTCAAAAAGACAACGCTTTTTATGCCTACACCAATGCAAAAACGCAATATTTATCAACCCAAGAGAAGATAGATAATCTAAAAAAACAAAAACTCGATTTAAACTATGAGATAACCCGTCTGCAAGATAGCATTAGTAAAAAGAGCATCAAAGTTAAGAACAAGTTTATCTATAAACTTTTAGTCAACAAAGGAGACTTTGTAAACATGGGAACGCCCTTAGCCCAAGTGCAAGATTTAAACAAAGGTAAATTGGTACTATTTTTGGAGTCTAAAGAGCTTGAAGATATAAAATCTAAAACCATCTACATAGATGATAAAGCCACAAAATTTAAAATCTCTAAAATATGGAAAGTGGCTGATGAGAAGTTTATCTCCTCTTACCGAACCGAAATTTTAATTAAAAATCCCAAAAAGAGCTTCTCTAAACTGCTCAAAGTAGAGTTTAAATAGCCCCTACTTTCGCTTAACCCTAACGGTTTTGGGGTTAAAGAGTTCCAATGCTTTGGCAATCATTGGTTCATCTAAAATGTTCTGCTCATCTTTCTCTTTGGCAGCTTCTGTTCCACCATGACCAGGTGAGATACATGAGCTTTTCATCTCCTCTTCTGGCTCTTTAGGAAGCGATGGCTTTAGCCTCGTAGTATTCGGGACTGAAGTCTCCGATTCCATTTTTTTTGTCACTGAGGAGGGTAACTCCTTCGCGTTGTTTTTGATTGTACACTCAAATCCATAGAGTTCTTGTACAAACGTTCGTATGGTCATCCAGTTGTTTTTAAGTAGCGTTTTCTGTTCAGCATTTGCCGAAGACTCCCATGTTAGTATATTTTCTTTAAAAGAGGTATAGACAATGGCATGTTTAAAACACTCTCCTAGCTCATAGTTTCTATCGTACATTTTAACGATGAGTTCTTCAAAAAGTTTTGCTCCTGTGTCTAAAGGTTTTACTGCTTCTTTTGGTGCTTCTGGTACTCTCTCTACTACTGGTTCTTCGACTTTTATCTCTTCTTTAATTTGTTCTGGAATTAAAGGCTCTTTAATGATATTTGAACTTATATTGTCGGCATCGGGGGAAACCGACCTACGGGTTTGTACTTCAGAGGTGATTTCTATACCTTCTAGTTCTTTTTCAAGGGTTCGTATCATGCCGTCTATCTCTTTGATTTGTAGCGACTCCATCATTTTAAAGAGTGTAAGAGCAAGAACAAAATCACCATCTGAACCCATATTTAAAAGTGTTTTAGATTCAGCCAATACCCTAAAGAAACGTTCCATAATCATGGGGCTAATTAATTGTGAACCACTTAAAAGCACTTCTTTTAAATGAAGCATCAACTCATCTATCACCATTTCAGCTTCAAATTCAGAAGCTTTGTTAATAAATTCTAAAATCTTAGTTTGATTTTTTTCTAAAACATCATTTAAAAGCTCTTCTAACATAGAGGGTTCGATGATGCCTAACATCTTGGTAACTGTCTCTATGTTAATGAAATTTTTAGAGTAAACAATGGCTTGGTCAAGTAGCGTCAAGGCATCACGCACAGAACCTGCTCCTGAACGGGCGATTATCTCTAACGCATTCTCATCATACTCCACTTTTTCTAGGTTTAAAATATGGGCTAAATGTTTCGCCACAACACTTTGGGGAATGTTACGAAACCTAAAGTGCTGGGTACGGCTTAAAATGGTCGCGGGGAGTTTAAGAGGGTCTGTGGTTGCCAAAATGAACTTCACATAAGCAGGAGGTTCTTCAAGGGTTTTTAACAAAGCATTAAATGCCTCTTTGGTCAACATATGAACCTCATCAATAATAAAGACTTTATACCGTGCCGTTGAGGGTTTATACTTAGTATGTTCTATGAGTTCACGTATGTCATCTATCTTACGATTAGAAGCTGCATCCATCTCAATGATGTCCATATGCCGTGACGCCTTTGCCATCATACAATGGTCACATACCCCACAAGGATGAGAGCTTATTCCTTTTTCACACAAAAGAGCCTTAGCAAAAATACGTGCGGTTGAAGTTTTACCTGAACCTCTAAGCCCTGAAAAGAGATAGGCATGAGAGAGTCTGTCACTTTCCAATGCCAAAGAGAGTGTTTGTGAAACGGCTTCTTGACCAATTAAATCTTCAAAAGTAGAGGGGCGATATTTTCTGGCTAAGGCTAAAGACACATAGAACTCCTAAAGTGTTAACTAATGTTACTATTGTAGTCAAATTTTACTTGTGATATAATTGATAAAAAATTATTAGAGGTAATGCATATGAGATGGGAAGACCGTGACGAAAGTCGTAATGTAGAAGACAGAAGAAGCACTGGTAGTTCAAGTGGAGGAGGACGTGGAATGCCCTCAATGGGAACCATTATGTTTCTTTGGCCTGTGGTACAAAGACTTTTAAAAACCAAATTTGGTTGGGCAATTGTTGGCATTGGAGCCGTGGCTTACTTCTCAGGATTTAATCCTCTCTCTTCCATGATGGGTGGTGCTACTTCAGCCCCTATTAACAAAGCCCAAGATGAGAAACAAAAACGTTTTATTGCCACGGTTTTACATGACACCGAAGTGGTTTGGAAAGATATTTTCAAACAACATGGTGCAAACTATAGAGAACCTAAAATGGTCATCTACCGTGGCTCTACCACCAGTGGTTGTGGTCATGCTTCAGCACAGATGGGACCTTTTTACTGTCCTGCTGACCAAAAAGTTTATCTTGATTTAGGTTTCTTTGATGAACTCGCATCTAAACACAAAGCATCTGGTGATTTTGCCCAAGCCTATGTTTTAGCTCATGAGATTGGTCACCACATCCAAAACATGGAGGGGACACTTACCAAAGTACAACAGATGAAACAACAAGCACGTGGTTCAAAAGGGGCGAACCAACTGCAAGTCCGTGTAGAACTTCAAGCTGACTGTTACGCAGGAGTTTGGGCACACCATGCCCATAAACGTTTTAATATCTTAGAGCAAGGAGATGTTGAAGAGGCATTGAGAGCAGCTTCTGCCATTGGCGATGATACTTTACAAAAACAAGCCCAAGGCTATGTGGTACCCGATGCCTTTACCCATGGTTCATCAGAGCAACGTGTTGAGTGGTTTAGAAAAGGAATTAAAAGTGGAGATATTAGATCTTGTGATACAGGTTTGTAGGGTGCATTTTAATGCACCACCACAATACATTTGATGGTGCAATAAATTGACACCCTAGAGATTAAATCTTTCCTTTGGCAAAATTGACCCATAACAAGAAGTCATTTACACCAAAATACCCTTTGGCTGTTGCCAATTCAGTGCCATCTACTTTACGAAAATAAACCGTTGGTGCAAGTTTAGGATTAAACCCATTCGCAATCGCTTCAGCAGAATTTTTTTGTAACTTCACCCAAACAAAATTTTCAAGTTCCGATTTTACTTTTTCATCACTTAATGTATCTTGACGCATTTTTTTAGACCATGAAGAGTGTATGTTCTCAACATAAACCATTATCTGCTTACCTGTTTGACGTGCATAATCTTCAGCTGAAGCCATATCATGAAACCAATCTTCACCCTTAGCTGTAAAAAATGTCTCTTGCTCTGCTTTTATTTCAGAACTCATTCCTAATTTGGTTTTTGAATCATTAATCCATAAATTAAAATCCTCTTTTCCCAAGTAACCTTTAACGGTATTGACCACTTTAAATTTTGGAGAGATGAAATAGATGGTAGGGGTATAACGTGTAACAGGCAGATAACGTTGTGCTTCAGCATCTTCTTTATCAACTTCTACAATAATAAAGCCCTCTAAGTTCTTCTGAACCTCTGCATCACTCAAAGTTCGCTGTTTCATTTTCTCACAATAGTTACAAGCATCTGATTTTACGTAAACCATAACAGACCGCTGTTCTTTCTTTGCTTTTAATAAAGTTTGTTTTAACTCTCCTGAAAAGAGTAGTATTGGTAGATAAATGAGTATCATAATTTTTTTCATTGCTATATTTTCCTTTTACTTTCATTTTAAATGTGATATACTTTATCACTATTTTAATTAAATTTTATGTAATTATACATCATTTTTAATAAAACTAGTTGTCTATTTAAGGTGAACTGTTATATAGTTTTAAATTATATATTTAAGAAAAAGGTAATAAACATGATTAAGATTATAAGAGTACTAAAAAATACACTTCTCTTCCTCTTTACAACGAACGCTCTATATGCTGCCCCTGCTCTACCAGTGAGTACACAAACGAATGATTCTAAAGTAGAAATAAGCGATGAGATTAAAATTGAAGCCCAATCTTCTACTCCAAGTAGTGACCCAAAACTTAAACAGGGTGATGCTTGTAGTGATAGTAATGAGAATTTAGAAGAGGCAGAAGGTAAACTTATTACTATTGTCGATATAAAAATGGCAGAAGTTATCCCTTGTGAGAAAGTTGATTGTAGTGACTTAAAACCTGCAAAAATGGGAAAAATAATTATAAGAAAATTACCACCAATGGCTAAAACCATTTCTTGTGGTAAAAAATAAACAGACCTCTTAACGTTAAATAAGCTTCAAAGCTTATTTAACTCATATCTCTTCTTCGTTATAATCACAACTAAAATTTAATGCCATAAAGATTTACTGTGAACTTTGAAACCTACCCCTTTGAAAAACTCAACACCCTTTTAGAAAATATCTCGCCCAATGAAGATTACGCACCCTTAAGCTTAACCATTGGTGAACCTCAATTTGAAACGCCCCAATTTATTTTAAATGTCTTAACCAATTCAGCGTCCCTACTCAATAAATATCCCAAAACCTCTGGAGAGCCTGTTTTAAGAGAAGCGATGCTTAAGTATCTAAAAACACGTTTTAATTTGGAACTCTCTAATGCACAGATTATTCCCACTTTTGGAACACGTGAAGTGCTTTTTAACTTTCCACAGTTTTTACTGCATGACATTGAAAACTCTGTTATGGCTTACCCTAATCCTTTTTATCAAATTTATGAGGGAGCTGCCAAAGCAACACGTTCGCAAGTGGTTTACATTAATTTAGAAGCCAAAAACAACTTTGAACATATCGTTGAAGAGGAGGAATTAGCCAAGTGTCATTTTGTCATCATCAACACACCCAACAACCCTACTTCAGCGACCATGATTATGGAAGAGCTAAGAAAATGGGTAAGATTAGCACAAAAGCATGACTTTGTACTGCTCAATGATGAGTGCTACATAGACCTCTATTTAGATGAACCTGTTCCCTCTTTGCTCAATGCGAGTATAGAAGAAGGAAATCATGAATTTAAAAATATCTTAGTCGTCAATTCTGTTTCAAAACGCTCTTCTGCCCCTGGACTTCGTTCAGGCTTCATCGCGGGTGATGCCGAGATTTTAAAAGCCTACATGACTTACCGAACCTATGTTGGTTGTGCCTCCCCACTCCCACTACAACATGCAGCAGCTGTTGCATGGGCTGACCAAGAGCATGTCAATGGATTTCGAGCCAAATACCGTAAGAACTTTGAACTTGCCAAAGAGATTTTAGCCATTGAGTCACCTCTTGCCACCTTTTACATTTGGTTAGAGGTTGAAGATGAGATTAAATTTACCATAGAGCTTTACAAAAATTACAACCTCAAAGTCATTCCTGGTTCATTCTTAGGACGAGAGGGGCAAGGAAAAGGGTTTGTAAGATTGGCACTGGTTTACGAAGAGAACAAAACAAAAGAGTGTTTAGAACGTATTAAAACCATGTTAGACAATTAAAAAGATTGAGGAGAATAAGATGCAACAAGAAGAGATAGACATAGAAGCACTAAAAACAAACGAAGAGTTCTTAGGCAATTTAAAAACCATAGAGAAAGAGATGAAAGAGGAGCTTAGCATCGCCAAAGGCTACCAACTTTTAGATGCCAAACTACTTTTAGAAGCTCCTGAAGATGAAATAAATGAGATTTTCACTTTCATTGTCAACACAGCCTTTGATGTTTTAGCCACCAAACTCACTGAAGGAAAAGGCTTTGACATGAATGAGTATGAAGATTTAGCTACTGCTAGAGCCATCTATGAAAATGGTATTCAGCGTTACAGTGAAAATGATAAAAAAGGCTCAAAAGAGATTTTTTTAGTCTTAAATCATACCATGGAAGATGAGACGCTTAAAGATGCGATGATGGTTCATGCTTGTGCCGTAATGGCAGGTCATACTTTTGATGATTTTATTGAAAACCTTGTGGATATTACAGGAGTTGATGAGTCTGACCCAACGGCATTTTTCATTCAAACTTTTGCCCAACCTACTGATATTTTACTCAATATGTTTGCCAAATATGTCAAACTTGGCAAAGAGGAGTTGAAAGTTTTGGAAGAGAGTAAATAATGAATAATATTCAAAAACAAAAAATACACTTCATAGGTATCGGAGGCATCGGTCTCTCAGCTTTAGCAAAACTTTTAGCAAACTGTGGTCATAGCATCTCTGGTTCAGACATCAAACAGACAGAAATCACCAACGATTTAGCCCTAAACTTTGGGGCGAAAATCACCATTCCTCACCATGGAGATGCTGTTGAGGGTGTTGACAAAATCATCTACTCAGCAGCCGTTCGTCCTAACAATCCAGAGTATCAAAGAGCCAAAGAGCTTGGCATTAAACTGCTTTCTCGAAAAGAGTCACTCATTGAAATTTTAGGAGACAAAGAGGTCTATGCAGTAGGTGGAGCTCATGGAAAAAGTACGACTTCAGCGATGCTAAGTGCCATCATTCCTAACTCCAATGCACTCATAGGAGCAATTAGCAAAGAGTTTGGTTCAAACGTTCGTCATGCCGAAAATAACAAAGTAGTGTTTGAAGCAGATGAGAGCGATGAGAGCTTTTTAAACTCCAATCCTTATCTTGCCATTGTCACCAATGTAGAGCCTGAACACATGGAGTATTATGAGTATGATGAAGAGCGATTTTATAACGCCTATAGAAACTTTTTAAGCCTTGCACAAGTACGCATTATCAATGCAGAAGATGAGTTTTTAGCTTCACTTGAAATCCAAAGTACCAAACTCTACCCTTCTAAAGATATAAGCAACATAGAGTTTGTTTTAGTCAACGGTGAACCTCATACAAAATTTAGTTTTAAAAATTTTGGCGAGTTTGAAGTTTTTGGTTTTGGAAATCACATCGCCCTTGACGCTGCTTTGGCAATTTTAGGCGCGTTAGAAATGGGTGAGGAGCTAGAAGATATTCGTCAAAACCTCCTTAATTACAAAGGCATCAAAAAACGTTTTGACATTGTTCAAAACGATGAAGATTGTGTTGTCATCGACGACTATGGTCACCACCCAACTGAAATCAAAGTGACTATGGAGTCGCTTCAAGCCTATAAAAAACTTAGAAGCTTTAACAAACTCAACGTCATTTGGCAACCTCATAAATATAGCCGAACGCTTGACAATTTACCTGCTTTTGTAGAGTGTTTTGAAGGCGTTGATGAATTGGTCATCTTACCCATTTGGTCAGCAGGAGAGCTAGAGGTGGACATTGACCTCAAAGGAGCTTTTTCACGCTACAAACTCCACATGGCAGACAGCATAACGCGAAAAGATGGTGTCGTTCAAATCATCAAAGACAACAACATCATCAAAGAGTATCGTGAAGACCTTATCACTGCTTTTGGTGCTGGAGATATTACCTATCAAATTCGTGGAGAGAGTTAAAATTAACCAAAAACTGCTATAATAAAACCAATAAATTATAGGAGTTATCATGTTTGCTCAAACTTACACAGAATATTACACAGTTGAAGACCGTGAGCATTGGCAAGATGATTGGGAATTAATCTATGGTTCTCCCTATGCCATGGCTCCGTCACCTCTTGTTACGCATCAAAGCATTAGTATGAAAATTGCCAGACAATTAGATGAACAGCTTGACAACTGTCCCAAATGTCAAGCCCTCTTTGAAATAGATTGGGAAATATCAAGTGACACCGTAGTCAAACCAGATACCTTGGTCATCTGTTATGAACCTGATGAGAAAATCACCAAAAAGCCTGAACTTATTTTTGAAATCGCTTCTAAGTCAACGGTAAAACGTGATGAGACGCTAAAGTTTGAACTCTATGAGCAAGAGGGTGTTGAGTTTTACGTGATTGTCTATCCTAAAAAACAGATGGCAAAACTCTACCAACTCAAAGAGGGTCGTTACCTCAAAGTGGGTGATTTTTCAGATGAGCGTTATGAGTTTGAACTAAAAAAATGTAAAATTGATTTTGATTTTTCTAAGATTTGGAGGAGGAGGTAAGCACTTAGGTCTTACACCAAAACCTCTCTCAAATCCTCTTCATACATTATCTCTTTGTCGAGTAACAACAGAGTTAAGCCCTCTACTTTTTCCCAATGTTCATCCATAAGTTTGAGCGTTTTGGCTTCGGCTTCTCGCATCCAACGCTCAATGGCATCGTTTACTTTTGGGTCATCACATTGGAGATTTTGAATCTCTGTTTGTTCTTTTTGGGCATCATGCTTCATCTCTTTGGTTTTCACGTAACGTAGCTCTTCATCCATACCATAATGAGCAATGGCGATAAACGCATCGTTAATGGCGTGTTTTAAATCTGAAGCTGCTTCCATGTCCAGTCCATCTATTGCTCCATACTTTTTCATTTGGGCAATTCTTCCTGCCAATGAGATACAGATTCGGTTCTTCATCCCCTCTATGGTGATGTTTTTTTGCAGTTTATCAAAGTTGGTCTCAATGAAGCCATTTTGATGGTTTTTAGGAATTACAGAGACCTGTTTAAGAGGAATGTTTGGCATTAACACTTTAGAGATAACCACATGCGCTGCTTCACGCACGGCTGTCTTTTCATAAACACTCTCATCTAATATCTGGGCATGTCCCTCACCATATTTAACAAAATTTATCTGCTCTATTAAAATCTCTTGGCTAATGGCAGGAATATCATTTCGTATACAATAAAAAGATGCCTCTTTGCTAATAAGTTCAAGCTGAGCTCCAGTGAGTCCTGCTGTGGCAATGAGTAGTTTATTTATGTCAAACTCACCAGAAGTTGGTTTTTCTTTGATGATTTTGTCAATGAAATATTTTCTAGCATCACGGTCAAGGTCATCAATGGGAATGTGAATCTCAATTCGTCCTGGTCGAATAATAGCAGGGTCAATGTTCTCTTTGTAATTTGTCGCAGCAATGATGAAAATGTGTTCATCTTCTTTGTTAGCAAACCCATCCATTTCAGCTAAAAATTTATTAATCTGTACCTCACGGCTGTTCTCTTTTTCACGCTTTCCAATGGTGTCAATCTCATCAATAAAAATAATCGCTGGGGCATAATCTTTGGCTTTTTCAAACACTTTTTTAATCTTGTCAAGTTGTAAAAGTTCAACCCCTGTAATGGAGATAAACGGCAACTCTGCTTCAGCAGAAAAAGCTTTGGCTAAGAGTGTTTTTCCTGTTCCTGGAGGTCCATAGAGGAGCATCCCTTTTGGAGGTTGGATGTTAAAATCTTTAAGAAGTTTTGGCTCTTTTAAAAACTTAATGACCTCTAAGAGTCTGCTTTTTGCTTTGTGGTGTCCTGCAATGTCATCGAACGAAACATTGGGAATGTCAAAGACCAAACCATCTTCTGAAAAGTCGCGAATACGTTTAACTTGTTTAAAAGAACAACTTTTTATTTTATAGGTGAGGCTTGTGCCTTTTATGCTAAAACCATCATCAATTTCAAGCTTAATGTTCTTTCTAAAAAGCTCTTTGACTAACTTCTCCTCTTTGATTAAGGGGTAAATGTTATTCATAAGGAATTGCGTTGCATCTTTAGAGATGCTCACTTTTATCTCTTCAAACTCCGTAATGGCTCTGTTTTTCCCTTGAATATAATCCGTTAATTTAGTAAAAAACACTTCACCCATTTTATTTTTAATTCTTCTGGCATCAAACTCTGGGGCAAAAAGCAAAATCTGTGTGGTTAAAAACTTCTCAAAGTTTTTATCTACCTTAAACTCAATCTCCATGGTCGAGTCAAATGCTTTTTGATACTCTAAAAAACTCTTTTTACCAATCGCTTCATAGGCAACATAGTTCAGTTTATTAAACAAGACAATGGTCGCTTGAGAGAAACGTGAAATAAGTTCAGGAATAATTGCTTTTTGATTTCCACCTGTCTTAATGTTTCGCTTCTCTTCTCGTTTTAAGGCATCTAAAATCATACTCTCAGCTTGGATATAATCGTCTTCTACCAATTCAATGAACTTTGAATCACTATATAACTCTTTCCCCAAAGAGGAGGTGATGATGAAAATAGTTTGTCTAAAATCGACAATAAAATTGGCATTTCCCTCATTGTAAATCTTAGCATCATCATCACTACAAGGCTGGTCACTCATCTTGTCCCAACCACATGCATCACGCATCTCACCACCTTCAAAAATGGAGAGCAAGTTGTTTTGGATAACATTATCAGCTTTTTCAAATGCATCTAGCACAATAATGGTTTTAGGATTGTCATAGACAAAACCTGTGAGTTGCCCTACCCCATAACCAGACCACCCCTTAGGATAACCATATAGTTCACCCCCATTTTGTTCATGGTACTGTGTCATGTCAAATTTACGGATTTTATACTCACTCATCTCTTTGGTCATAAGCTCCGAGAGATAGGTCTTACCTGTGGCTGGTGGTCCTAAAAAGAGATAGGTTGCTTTGGGGCGATTGTTGTCAAGAACAATGTTACTTTTAATACTGTTTGCAATCACCTCTATGGCTCGGTCTTGACCAAATAGATTTTTGGCAAGAGCTTCTTTCATATTTTTAGCATCTTTTATGTAGAGTAGTCCATCATTCATGTTGTTTTCTTTGTGTTCAATTTTAGGGGGATTTTAGCTAGATTTGTTTTAATTTTAGGGGTAAAAAGGTTCGCATGAAGTGAGTAAAGTTAAATAAGTGCTTATCGTAACCTCATTCTTATGCGAACTTGATTAAAAGTCCTCTTTTGTCCTAGCACTTTCAACAATAGAAACTACCAAGGTATATAAGTTTGCAATAATCGCTCCTGCTACAAGACCTGTAATCAAACCACCATGTGAAGCAGTATTTCCAAATTGAAACATAAAAAATGCAGGAATAAGATGCAAGTCTGCTACCAATGAACCTGCTAAAAGTTCAGCTGCCAATAAGTTTCTAACACCTAACTTTAGAATACTAGAGATAAAGTTGATACTTGCCGCTGCAAAAAGTGCCACGGCTGAATGTTCAAAAAGAAAAGCTACCGATGTCGTGAGTGACATCAGTGCAAAAAATATGTAAAAAACTTTACCCCAATTCATCTATATGGTTCCTTGTTCAAATTGTGCACGTTGCTTTTCACGCTCTTTTTGGCGTTTTGCAGCAGCGGCTTCTTTCTCTCTAAATTCAGCGACAGAGAAGTTTAACCACATCAAGATTGGTGATGCCACAAAGATAGAGGAGTATGTACCCACAACCACACCCACTAAAAGCGTAAATGAGAAACCATGAATAATCTCTCCACCAAACACAAACAGTGTTAAGACCACAAAGAATGTGGTTAATGAGGTTAATGTGGTACGCGATAGCGTATGGGTTACGGACTCATCAATCACCTCTGACATATTTGGTGACTTAATGGTACGAATACCCTCACGAATACGGTCGAAGACAATGACGGTATCGTTCAGTGAATACCCTAATATGGTTAAAATAGCTGCTAAAATTGGCAAGTTAATGTCAACTTGGAAAAGAGCCAACATCCCCATAGCAATGGTAACATCATGTACCAATGCCACAATAGACGCGACAGCAAAACGCCATTCAAATCTGAATGATAAGTAGATTAAAATACCAATAATAGAAAAGAGCATAGAGAGTAAACCTTTAGTTTTTAACTCTTCACCCACAGCAGGACCTACTAAATCGACACGTCTAATCTCAAAAGTACCTGTATCTTTTAGCATCTTTTGCACTTCTACTTTTGCACCACCAGAGACTGACTTAGAGGCTTGTTTGGTACGAATGACCAACTCATTGTCCCCCCCAAACTTAGTAACTGTTGCTCCTGCATATTTAGCATCTTTAGCCACAATGGTTCGTACTTTCTCAATGGGGGCGATGCCCTCATATTTTACTTGAATGATTGTTCCACCTGCAAAGTCAATACCGTAATTTAAGCCTTTTGTAAAAAGAAGTACCAACGAAGCAACAACTAAAAAGGCTGAAACCATGGCTGTTTTTTTCGCATTTTCCATAAAGCCTATGGCTTTTTCATACTTAAATACTTCCATTATTTCGCTCCTTTAGTAGCTATCTCTTTGTTAATTCCAAACCAGAATTTCAATTTTTTCTTATCTATCTTAGGTAATAACCATTGGTAAATACCATGTGTTCCTAAAATTGCCGTTAACATTGAAGCCAAAATACCAATACTAATGGTCAAAGCAAACCCTTTAATAGGACCTGTTCCATAAGCAAAAAGAACTACTGCTGCGATAAGCGTGGTAACGTTCGCATCCCAAATTGCCGTAAAAGCGTTGTTATACCCTTGCTCAATGGACTTGGTTAAAGAAGCTCCATTATGTAAAAGTTCACGAATACGCTCATTGATAATAACATTTGCATCAACAGCCATACCCACAGTTAAGATAATCCCCGCCATTCCTGGAAGCGTCAGTGTCGCTTCAAACATGGACATAACAGCCAAGATGAGAAATAGGTTAGCTACCAAGGCAAGGTTAGAGATAATCCCTGCTGCACCATAGTAAAGCACCATAAAGATAATAACTGCTAAAAATCCAACTACTAGGGCGATGATACTCGCTTTAATATTGTCTGCTCCAAGGCTTGGCCCAATACTTCGTTGACTTTCAACTTGAACTGGGGCTAACAAAGCACCTGAACGTAAAGCAATAGAGATGTCATTTGCCTCTTGTGGGGTAAAAGCACCTGTAATCTGAACATTTCCTCCCCCAATTCTTTGAATAATATTTGGAGCAGTATAAACTTCACCATCTAAAACCACCGCCATATGTTTACCTACTGATTTTTCCGTAAAGTCACCAAAGATTTTTGCACCTTGACCATTAAGTGAAAAAGTTACCATTGGGCGGTTTGTTTTTTCTTCATAGCCTACTTTGGCATCAGTAAGCATTGAACCATCTAAGATAGGAACTGAATAAAGAAGATATTTTATCTCTTTGTTTTCCACATCGGCTAAAATAATGTCGCCATAAGATTTAGCTTCCTCTTCACTCATAGAGTAGACACGGTTTGCTCTATCTTCATCAACAGCCATCATTTGTAAGTGGGCTGCTTTAGCAATAAGTGCTTTAATACGGTCTTCATCCTCTTGGGTTTTAATACCAGGGACTTCAACCAAAATTCGGTCACTTCCTTGTTTGGCAACCGTTGGTTCTGCTAGTCCAAACATATTTAAACGATTACGAATGGTCTCAACCGCTTGGTCAATGGCAGCTTTTTCTGTCTCATGAGCTTGTTTAGCTGTTAAAGAGAGTGCATAGGTCATCCCATTTTTAACCACTTTAGCATCAGCAAAATTTTCAGCCATCATGGCATCTACATTTTTAACATCATCTTCATCTAAGAGTTCAAAAGTAACTTTGTCACCATCTATTCGTAAGGCATCATAAACAATGTCATCATCTTCTAAATTATATTTTAATGATGTACCCATTGATTTGATTTTAGACTCTAATGCCACTTCTGTTTTGACAGAGAGAAGCATATGAAGTCCACCTTGTAGGTCAAGTCCAAGGGTAATCTTTTTACCCTCATCACTCTGCACCAAAGAGGGAATAGAGAAGACTATTCCAAATAAAAATGCAAAGAGAAAAACAACGACTCTATAGTTTAAATTTCCCATATTTACGCTTCTACCTTTTTGTTCACAAAGGCTTTGTCAAGTTTAACAATGCTTGTGTCGTTCAGTTTGATTTTGATAAAATCCTCCTCAACTTTAACCACTTCAACCAAAAGCCCACCCGCGGTGACAATATTATCACCTTTGGTAAGTGCTTCTAGCATAGCAGCGTGTTCTTTTTGTTGTTTTTGCTGAGGTCTAATGATTAAAAAATAAAAAATAGCAAATAAAAAAATAAGGGGCAGAAATTGTCCTAGTTCTTGCATAAAGGAATCCTTTGAAGTTGTCTATAAAAATTAGCGATTATTTTACCATTAACAACATAACAAGAGGCTTTTTCATCGCCTTGCTCTCGGCTGGGTCACTCTACTTAGATTGGTTTGGGTTCATAAACTATCTACTCAATACCATTTTGGGCTTACTTAGCTTTTACTACCTCTTACAAGCGGACAAAAAAGTGTGGTTTTGGTTTGGCTTCTTCATGGCTACCCTATGGTTTTGGTGGCTCTCGGTAAGTTTTAAAAACTATGGTTTTGCATGGGCTATTCCTATTGGTGTACTCTTTAGCTCCATTACCTTTGGGCTACTCTTTGCCTTTGTGGGAAGTTTTTCAGAATTTTTAGAGCGTTATCATAAAAGTTTAAATCTTCTTTTTAAAGCCTTAGCACTCTTAATCTTTTCTTATATCCATCCTTTTGGATTTGACTGGTACAAACCCGAACTGCTCTTTACTAACTCCTATATTGGCATTGAAAAGTGGCAGTTTACTTTGCTTCTCTTCTCTTTAGTTTTAAGCATTTATAAAAAACAATTTTTATTTTTGTTGCTTATTTTGGGAACTTACCCTTATGCCTCACACTTTCAAAAACAAAAAGCCTTAAGCCAAAACATCGTCTTGAGCAATTTTCACATTAATGTTGTTGAGAAGTGGAAACCTGAACTACAACAGAAACACATCGGCATGGTTTTTGATACCATTGACCAAGCGATAAAGGAGGAAAAATCTTTGGTCATTTTACCAGAGTCCATTTTTGCCCTCTTTTTAAACCAACAACCCAAACTTATGGAAGCCCTACTTGAACGCTCACATAAGATTAGCATTGTTTTAGGTTCACTCTATATTGATGAAGAGATACCCCGAAACTCTACCTATATTTTTAAAGAGGGGAACTACACCATTGCCAACAAAGTGGTACTTGTTCCTTTTGGTGAATCAAACCCCTTGCCTAAATTTATGGGTAAAATCATCAACGAGCTGTTTTTCGATGGAGCACCTGACTATGTGGCATCCAAAAAACCTATTGACTATGAAATCAATGGAAAAAAGTTTAGAAATGCCATCTGCTATGAAGCCTGTTCTGAATCTCTTTATGAGGGAGAGCCTAAAAATATGATAGTCATCTCCAATAATGGTTGGGTTGTCCCCTCCATTGAGCCTACACAACAAAAGATACTCTTGCAATACTACTCTAAAAAGTATGGGACTACCATTTATCATTCAGCCAATATGTCCAAATCTTACATCATCCAAAATGGAAATCTTATAGATGTTAAGTAAATTCTTTTTAATCCCTATTAAAGGCTATCAATATATCTCAAAGATGTTACCTGCTTCTTGTCGCTACTACCCTACTTGTTCCGAGTATGCCAAGTGGCAATTTGAGTTTAACAGAGTGGACAAAGCTCTTTTTCAGACGAGCAAACGTATTTTATGTTGCAACCAACTCTTTGCAGGGGGGATTGATTATCCTGTTGTGAACTATAAAAAACCAAAGCTTATAGAGCTTCAACAAAATTTAAAAGTGAAGTATTGGATTGTTCCTTATGAAAAAAAGTTATTTTATATTATAAAAAATTTTAATCATTAACACGTCATTTTAACCATATTTGTGCAATAATCGTGTAAATTATTTATTAGGTAGAAAAATGTTCATTACGCTTACTTCCCCCCTTGATATGCACTTACACCTTCGAGATGGAGCGATGCTTCAAACTGTTGCACCCCTTTCAGCTGAAACTTTTGCAGGGGCTATTGTTATGCCAAATTTAGTACCTCCTATTGAAACAGAAGAGGCACTTTTAAGCTATAAAGAGCGTATTTTAAAAGCATCTAATAGTGAGACTTTTATGCCCTATATGACACTATTTTTCAAACCCACTTATAGCAAAGAGTTTTTAGAATCCCTCAAAGATGAACTTACCGCTATTAAACTCTACCCCGCAGGGATTACTACCAATTCAGAAGGGGGCTTAAGTGGTTTTGATGTGGAGGAGTTACGCCCAACACTGACTGCAATGAGTGAGTTGAACATTCCTCTTTGTGTTCATGGAGAGACCAATGGCTTTGTGATGGACAGAGAAGCTGAATTTTCTTCTATCTATGAAATGTTAGCAAGTAACTTTCCTAAACTTAAAATCATTATGGAGCATATTACCACCAAAGAGAGTGTGGCACTTTTAGATAAATTTGAAAACCTCTATGCAACCATTACACTACATCATCTACTCATTACCCTTGATGATGTAGCAGGAGGAATGTTACAACCTCATCTCTTTTGTAAACCCATTGCTAAACGTCCTGAAGATAGAGCTGCACTACTCAAAGTAGCCCTAGAGGGACACCCAAAAGTGATGTTTGGTTCAGACTCTGCCCCCCATCCCCAACATGCCAAAGAAGCGTGTGGTTGTGCAGCAGGTGTTTTTACAGCACCCATTGCCTTACAAGTTTTAACTGAGCTATTTATGAAGCACTCAAGCGTACAAAAACTACAAGCATTTGTTTCAGATAATGCTCAAAAAATTTATACGAATATTACCGTACCAAAAACAACCATTACTTTAGACGAGAGAGCATTTGTGGTACCTGATAAATATGGAGAAGTAGTCCCAATGTACGCAGGTGAAACATTAAAATACTCTATTGTCATCTAAATCCATTAAATAAACCTATATAAAGTAGCATCATGCTACAAAGAGCTAAAAGAAAAAAAGGAGACCACATGGTACATGAAAATATTGAAGGACTTATTGGAAATACGCCCTTAGTTAAACTCAACAAACTCTCTGAACTTACAGGAGCTACCATCTTAGGTAAATGTGAGTTTATGAACCCTACCTCTTCAGTTAAAGATAGAATTGCCATGAACATGATAAACATGGCATTGACCTCTGGCGAGATAGATAAAAACTCAACCATCATTGAACCCACTTCAGGTAACACAGGTATTGGATTGGCTGCCATTTGTGCTGCTAAATCTTTAAAGCTCGTCCTCACCATGCCAGAATCTATGAGTATTGAACGGCGTAAACTACTTACGCACTTAGGTGCAGAAATTGTGCTTACTCCTGCGGCAGAAGGGATGGGTGGAGCAATTGCCAAAGCAAATAGTTTAGCCAAAGAGCTAAAAGGTTATGTTCTTCAACAATTTGACAATCCTAACAATCCAGAGATTCATAGAAAAACCACTGCATTGGAAATCTTAAATGACACCCAAAATAATGTTGACTATTTTGTAGCAGCGGTAGGAACAGGAGGAACACTCACAGGAACTTCTGAAGTTTTAAAAGAGCATATTCCTACCCTTAAAGCCATTGCTGTTGAGCCTAGTAACTCATCAGTTTTAGCAGGAGGATGCTCTGGTCCACATAAAATTCAAGGTATTGGAGCTGGTTTTGTGCCAAATATTCTAAATACTAATATCTATGATGAAGTAGTAGAGGTATCAGATGAAGAAGCGATAAAGTCTGCCCAAACAGTTGCCCTTCAAGAAGGATTACTGGTTGGAATTTCGTCAGGTGCCAATATTGCGGCAACAGTAAAAGTCGCTTCACGAGAAGAGAATAAAGGAAAAGTGTTTGTTACCATTCTGTGTGACACAGCAGAACGTTACCTATCGACTGATTTATTTTAAAATTTATGCAGCCTACACTCTTTGAGACCATTAAGATTAAAGATGGAAAAATTTTTAATCTTGATTGGCACAATAGACGTTTTAACACAACACAAAAAGAGCTTTTTTCTAATACTTCTACCCTTGAGTTAAGTGAATTTATCTCACCTCCTACTCTAGGACTCTATCGTTGTAAGATTATTTATACCCATAATGAGATTCTCTCTGTTAACTATTTTTCTTATGAAGCAAAAGAAATTAAAACCTTAAAAGTGATACAGAGTCAATTAGATTATGAGTATAAATATACGAATCGTTCAATGTTTGAAGAACTTTTAAAAGATTATAATGAGATTATCATTGAGAAAGATGGGTTCTTAACCGATACCACCATTGCAAATATAGCATTTTTAGAGGGAGATAAGTGGTTTACTCCTAAAAGACCTCTTTTAAAAGGAACGACTAGAGCTAGATTGATAAAAGAGGGTTTTCTTCATGAAAGAGATATTAGAAAAGAGAGCCTAAAAAACTATTCAAACTTTGCTTTAATGAATGCTATGATAGGCTTTCAGATACAAAAATCTGTCAACATACAGATATAAGGGAAAACTGCATGTCCATGAAAAAACTAAAGACTTCAGCTTATCAAGAGCTTATGAAAGAGCATATCTATGCTACGGTTGAATATATGTTTAACCATGACCAAGAATTTGGAGTAGCTTGTGACACATCAACCGTAAACTTTGAACCTGATTTACCTAAAGAGCTAAAAGAGTCCCTACCAGATGTGACACTTTTTATGTTAGCCAATTACTCTTTTGAGACAGCCAACATAGATACCGAATATATCTCATTTGAAGCTGGATTTGGGAGTGAAAACTTTGGGGCATTGGTACACATACCACTACTAGCAGTCAAACAGATTTTTGTGGAGGAGTATCCAATACTCATTAACAGTGCGTCAATGACTATTGTAGAAGAGGAGCCAGTAGAAGCTATTGATTCTATGGCTGCACTGCTTAACAATCCTGAGAATGCTAAGCTTTTGAAGAAGAAATAAGATAAAGTAGAAGTAAAAACTTCTCTTTATCTATCACATTTTCCTGCAATAATATAGTTAACCACATTGTCAATAAAAACATTATTTTTATTCTCTTTGGTGTAGACAATGTAAAACTTTCGTTTCATCGTATATCCATAAATACGAGATTCATATAAATCACCCCGTGCCACTTCATCTGCAATAGCATATTTTGAAATCATAGAAACCGTTGGTTTCTCACTGTCTACTTTTGCACGTTTAACACTTTGAAGTGCTACGGTACTGTTAGAGACTTCAGAGAGAACATCAAAACTTTTACATGAAACCCCTAACTCTTCAAATACTTCAGAGATAAGTTTTCGTGTATATGAACCCTCTTCACGACAAATCCATTTAAAACCATATAACTCTTCGGTATTAACTGTTTTAGGAAGTGGAGAACTTGAAAAGAGTACCAATTCATCATCAAACCACTCTCTATAAATCAAATCTGAGTCCATTACAGGAGATTCAATTAAGCCCACATCAAACTTGCGTGACTTAAGACCCTCAACAATTTTGTCACTCATATCAATACCAAGTGTGACATCATTACCAATGCTCTCACCAATTGAGTTTAAACACTCTCCAGGGATAATATAAGAACCGATGGTATACGACGCTGCTAACTTAAAAGTCATCTCTTTTTTAATAATTTTTAAAACATCTTTTTCAAGTGTCATAATTGACTTTTCTAATTGAGCAACTACCTTATAGAGTTCGTCTCCTTCAGGAGTTAATCTGATACCATTTTTCTTTCTATCAATAATCTTTGCTTCTAAATAATTTTCAATATATTTTATCTGCTGAGTTACCGCAGGTTGAGAAATTCCTAACTTTGCTGATGCTTTAGAGAAGCTACGTTCTCTTGCCACCGTTAGAAAGGTCTCCATTTTTACAAAATCTTTTAACATTGAGCTACCTCGATATAAATTTAATTATAATTATTATATCAAATTATATTTAAAGTACCTATAAGTTAGACAAATATTTTAATAAAAATATAAAAAATATTTATAATTTTTATACTTATATAGTGAATCCTTATAAGTAAATACCCTACTCTTTTAACCATAAAAATGTTATAATCAATTAAAAAGTAATTAAATGCAAGAAGTAATAGAAGCCTTAAATGTGGCACAACAAGAAGCTGTTAGACATATTGATGGTCCACTTCTTATCTTAGCAGGAGCTGGTTCGGGAAAAACCAAAACCTTAACCACCCGATTGGCTTATCTTATTGCTGAAGTGGGCATTGACCCTTTAAATACGTTAACCCTTACCTTTACCAACAAAGCAGCAGCTGAGATGAGAGAACGTGCTTCAAAGCTTATTTCACCTAACTCCTCAATGCCCCTTCTCTGTACGTTTCATAAATTTGGACTGCTCTTTTTAAAATTTAACATCGAAAAACTTGGACGGGCAAATAATTTTGTCATTATTGATACCGATGATAGAAAAAAGATTTTAAAACGTATTGCCAAAGAGCATAATATTGACCTAAACATTGCATTTATTGGGTCAGAAATTTCAAAATATAAAAATACGCTATTAACTGCTGATGAAATCCTACAAAAGGCTGAACTGCCAGATTATCGTAAAATTGCCAAAATCTACAAAGATTATGAGAGCGAAATTATCGAAAACAACTTAGTAGATTTCGATGACCTACTCATGCTCACCTATCAAATTTTGGAACAAGATGAAGCACTTAGAAAAGAGACCTCACAGCGTTACCAATACATCATGGTCGATGAGTACCAAGATACCAATGAATTACAATTTAGACTACTTGAACTCTTAGCCTCAGAACACAATAACCTCTGTGTTGTGGGTGATGATGACCAAAGTATTTACGGTTGGCGTGGGGCAAATATTAGAAACATTTTAGAATTTTCAGAGCGTTTTGAGAAGTGTAAAACTGTCAAACTTGAAATAAACTATCGCTCAACCACGCCCATTTTAGAAGCTGCCAATGAACTCATAGAACATAACTCACAACGTATTGGCAAAAAACTTAGCTCATTTAAAGGTGAAGGAGAATCGGTCAAACTTTTTCATGCCTTAGATGAGTCCATGGAGTCTAAAGGCATTGCCAAAGAGATAAAATCGCTCTTAGCCAAAGGCGTATCTTCAGATGAGATAGCTGTTCTCTACCGAATTAATGCTCTGTCACGTTCTCTTGAAGAGGGTTTTACCAAAGAGGGGCTACCTTTTAAACTCTTAGGGGGTATGCGTTTCTATGACCGTGCCGAAATAAAAGATATGATTTCCTATTTTAGGGTTTTTTCTAACCCTCACGATGACTTCTCTTTGGAACGCATCATCAACAAACCAAAACGTGCCATTGGTAAAGTCACCGTTGACAAACTCAAAAAAGCAGCTTTTGAGAAGCAATGTTCCATCTTTCAGCTCATCAAAGAGCATGATATAAATAGCGTTGTTTCTAAAAAAGCAGCCCATTCTCTCAAAGAATTTGTCACACAAATAGAGCTACTCCAAAATGAAATAACTCACTCACTTTACAACTTCATTGAACTCTTTGAAGAGACCATTGGCATGAAAAAATATTATGCTGCCATGGTCGATGGCACAGAGAGAGTGCAGAATATTGACGAATTTATTGGCTTCTTTAGAGAAGCCATAAGCAAAAATGAAAACCTTGCACTCGATGTCTTTTTAAATGAAATCTCTTTACAAAGTGACCAAGACAACATTGACCCCAATGCCATTACCATCATGAGTATTCACGCCTCCAAAGGTTTGGAATTTGAACATCTTTACGTCATTGGACTAGAAGAAGAGTTCTTTCCACTTTTAGGTGATGGATGTAACATGGAAGAAGAACGCCGTTTGGGCTATGTTGCCATTACACGTGCTAAGTCTGACCTTACACTTTGTTATGTTGACTCACGTTTTTACAAAGGTCAAAGAAAACGGATGGATAAGAGCAGATTTTTAGGAGAAGCAGGACTCATTCAAGGTGAAGCACTTAAACTCTCCAAAGTGCCAAGCTACAAAGTAGGTGACTTAGTCAAACATAAAATCTTTGGCATAGGTCGCGTACAAGCTGCTAACAAATCAGGAAAAGAGTACAAACTAAAGATTAATTTTGGTGGTAGCAAAAGAGAGATTTTAAGCTCTTTTGTTCAGTCTGTATAACAATAACAAAACCGTAGGTGGCGATTGCCATCTTAGCATTTATGTAAGGTAAAAATGAACCGTCTATTCGTAGTAAACAAACCCATCTTTCGTTCATCAAACGGCTATATGGGGTATGTAAAAAGAAAATATAACACCAAAAAAGTAGGCTTCTCTGGCACACTTGACCCTTTTGCCACAGGCTGTCTCATTGTCGCTACAGGTCAATATCCTAAGCTATTTCAATATCTCAAAAAAACACCCAAATCTTACGCAGCAACGCTTTGGCTTGGGGCAAATTCTGAAAGTTTGGACATTGAAAATGTGGATTCAGTTAAGATTATTCCTAAGCTCTCTCTTGAGAGTATAGAAGAAGCATTAAAAAGCCTTCAAGGAAAACTCACTTATTATCCACCAAAATTTTCAGCTAAAAAAATTAATGGACAAAGAGCCTACGACTTAGCAAGAGCGGGAGAAGAGGTAAAACTAAAACAAATTACTTCAACTATTTATGACATCAAACTCATTCACTATACCCACCCTTTTGTCCATTTTGAAGCCACTGTTTCAGAGGGGACATACATCCGTTCTTTGGGGGCAATGTTAGCTGACAAATTAAATGTAGATGCTACCCTTTCAAGCTTGAAACGTCTTAATGAGGGAGATTTTTTTTATGATAACGAAAAAGCCCTTGACCCTCTAAAGTTTCTTAAAATTCCTCAAAACGTCTACATAGGTGATGAAACATTTTTAGAGCTTGGGAAAAAACTTTACCTTGATTATTTTGAAATCAAAGAAGATGGGACATATTGGGTCGAGACAAAAGAGTTTTTTTCTGTTATTGAGATTCTTGATGGAGAAATTAAGTATAAGTTAAATAGAATAAACAAATATGCATGACAACATGCACAAAGGAGTAGAATGAATTTCAATAATTTTTTATTTAACTATGGTGAAAAAGTCCCTGGTTACACAGAGGGTGTAGTCAACGAACGAGAGATTAGAGCAACCGCTGGAATAATGTTTATGTTAGGGATGATTGTTATTTTTGTAGGCATTGGATACAATCACATCATCGTCGCACGGGTCTATATTGCTTTTATTTTTTTAGATTTTACCATTCGTATTATCAACCCTAAATACGCCCCCTCTCTACTCTTAGGGCGAGTTTTTATCCAAAACCAGCCACCTGAATATGTGGGTGCCATGCAAAAACGTTTTGCGTGGGTATTAGGATGGTTCATCTCTATTCCTATGGTCTATTGGTTTGTCTTAAATTGGGATATTAGTTTTTACAAAGTCTTGGTTTGTGTGCTTTGTCTTACACTACTTTTTATGGAGGCTGCACTCTCTATCTGTGTGGGGTGTAAACTCTACAGTTTTTTCACACGAAAAAAAGCACAACACTGCCCAGGTGGTGCTTGTGAAGTGCATATTAAAGAGCCTATTCAAACCTTTAATTTGGCACAAAAAGTCATTAGTATTACCGTACTCATAGCATTATTAGCAGGAACATACCTCTTCTTAGCCAAAACAGAATCTAAAACATTTTTTGGAGAGTTTTTACATGAAGCAGTCCTTACTAAACAACAACTCATAGATGAAAATGAAGCCAAAATGGAAGCTGAATTTAACGAAGATGATGATGACGATTTTTAGGCATATATCATGACCCTAAAAGCCCATGCTAAGATTAACACTTTTTTAAAAATAACAGGACACAAAAATGGCTACCATACGCTACTTTCACGTTTTGTAAAAGTGCCTCATCTTTATGATGTTATCTCTTTTGTACCTCAACAATGCGAAAACTTCACCATTGAGGGGTGTGAGGGAATTTCTGTAGAAGAGAATATTATCTATAAAGCCTATATTGCTATGCAAAAAGAGCTTAATATTAAAACAGATTTTTTTAAAAGACATAAAGTAGTTGTTCAAAAAAACATACCATCTGGTGCAGGTTTAGGAGGAGGAAGTAGTGATGCTGCTGCCTTTATGCGTCTCTTTAATGAAGTTTGTAAACTCAATATTAATACCCCTACCTTAGCACAAATTGGCTCAATTATTGGGGCTGATATTCCTTTTTTTGTCTATAACTATGACGCTGCCAATGTAAGTGGATTTGGTGAAATTGTAGAAGAGTTTCAAGATGAAGCCTTAGCAATAGAACTCTTTACCCCTAGCATTCATTGCAACACAGCTTTAGTCTATAAAACTTTTAAAAAAGAGTTACTTAACAAAATTGACTTGACAACTTTTGAAGGATGGGAGAAGCTTTCGTCTAAAAAGATTCTACATAAAGTCTCTGCAACCCAAGCCAATGACCTTTATAAAGCCTCACTCATCGCCTACCCTGAACTCTTAGAAGCACAACCCAAAGGGTGGTATTTTTCAGGTTCAGGTAGTACTTTTTTTAAGATTAAATAAAAGGAATTTCACATGTATAAACGTATTCTTTTACTCATAGCTTTACTCTATACACTTGCTTGTAGTAACACAGAAGAAACGACTATTAACTCTTTTCATAAGACGATTACCGTTCAACATCAGAATAAAATGGGTATTAGTATTTACTATCAAGAAACCAATAGCATAAAGCCAACAATATACTTTTTATCAGCATCAACCTCTGATAGACGAAGTTATGAGCATATTTATAATCATTTAGCAAAACAAGGTTATGTGGTTGTTGGTATTTCAACACAAAGTTTTGCTTCTGATTTCATGAGCTATCATTTCTATGATGCCATCACCTATGCACGTAAAATTTGTACAGAAAAAGGTTTAAGTGATGACCGACAAATAGGGCTTATAGGTCACTCATCAGGAGCAGGTGTATTGCCTAGTTTGGGCTACATGCTTTTTACACAAGATAAATTGGGAAAAGATGGTCGTTTTATCTTTGGCATGTCACCATGGATTGATTTTCAATTTAAAGACTCCATGAAATTACCTAAAAACACCAATTTTGTAACGCAACTTTTTGAAAATGACCATACTACTGACCCTAGAATTTATTTGGACATGTACAAGCTTATGGATGTTAAACATAAAACATTTATCATGGTTAAAGAGGGAGGAAACCATCAAACTCCTTTTTATGCAGAGCCAAAGGAGCTGGTCCAAAAAGGCATCTATGCACCCATTGAAAGTCTCGCTTCGTTTACTTTCTTTAATCAAAATAAAGAGAAAATATTTTCTAAAAATGATATCAGCACAAAATATTTACACATAGAAGCGGAGGGAACACTGCCAAGTGACAAAGAGTATCAACATTTGTTAAGCTCTTTTCAACGTTCACACAACTCTTCTGGATGTAAGCCCACAGAAAATTATGCCCCTAATCCACGAGAAGAGTCCTGTTTCAACTACATAAATCAATAAAAAAGTAGTATAATAAATCATAAGGAACAAATATGATTGAACTATTATCAACAGAACTACTTTGGTGGCACTGGATTGCCTTTGGGCTTATCTTGGTTACCTCTGAAATATTTATTGGTACATTTATGATGCTTGGATTAGGAGTATCTGCTATGCTTGTGGGGGCAATAGACAATCTCTTTAAAACCTCCATAGAGTTTGAACTCTTTTTATGGATTATTCTCTCTCTTCTCTCTTTGTTTTTATGGTTCAAATACCTTAAAAATCCCAATGTTGAAAGCTCTGGACAATCGAACTACTCATTGGACACTTTAGGGGTTGTGACCAAAGCCATTCCTCATAATGGACGTGGAGAAGTAAAATTTGACACCCCTGTTTTAGGAAACACCACTTGGTTTGCCACTTCAAAAGAGGACATAAATGAAAATTCACGCATTAAAATTGTGCAAGTCAAAGGACAACTCATCGAAGTTGCTCCACTATAATATAAGGAAGATAAAATGGAATTAAACATACTCATCATCTTAGCCGTCGCTGTCATTGTTACCCTTTACAAAGGGATTAAAATTGTCCCACAAGGAGAGGAATGGGTCATTGAAAAACTGGGAAAATTTTCACGGACTTTAGAACCTGGACTAAATATCATTGTCCCCTACATAGACGATGTACGCCAACGTATCTCAACGCGTGACATTATTATGGACATACCTCAACAAGAGGTGATTACCAAAGACAATGCTGTCATTCGTACCAATGCCATTGCATTTATTCGCGTCACTAATCCTAAAGATGCCCTTTATGGCGTTGAAGATTTTAAACTTGCTATCTCTAACCTCATCATGACTACTCTGCGTTCAATTATTGGTGAGATGAAACTCGATGAAGCCCTCTCAAATCGTGACCAAATTAAAGCAAAACTCAAAGAGAATATCATTGATGATGTTGCCGATTGGGGTGTAACGGTAAAATCTGTAGAGATTCAAGACATTAATC
>Ga0256840_1000879_pt1 | contig 29783 bp, 40 predicted proteins | sample 355202metaG_FD_185969 | JGI IMG/M metagenome (GOLD analysis project Ga0256840, IMG submission 185969) | Hydrothermal vent microbial communities from Mid Atlantic Ridge, Atlantic Ocean - 355-202 | ecosystem: Environmental > Aquatic > Marine > Hydrothermal vents | place: Atlantic Ocean: Mid... | reverse complement strand
AGTTTTGAACTGATTTATGTAAACAATGATTGGAGGATTAAATAATGAGCAATATAACGGATTTTATAGGCGAAAAAAGTTTTATTACAATAGAGGTTAAAGAATCAAGCGTTAGAATGCAAGGGAGTACTTCAATAACAGAAGACTTCCCCATACTAACTATATCACAAAACTTTGTTGTACCAAAGACAGGAAAATATTTTGTACTTGTATCAGGAGGAGGTGGAAGTGGTGGATGTGCATATGGATATAGTTCTGCCATTCACTCAACTGGTGGTGGAAGTGGTGGTGTTGCGTATGGAATCCTTAATCTAACAGCTGCTGAAAGTATTAGTGTAACTATTGGAGCTGGGGGCGCTCCAGCTCCAAGTTCTTCAGATGGTAATGATGGAGGTCAAACATCATTTGGAAGTTATTTGACATCTCCTCTTCTATCAAATAAAGGTAAAGTACAAGTAGACACAGAAACTAATGCGGAATTTCCAAGTGATGGGTATAGAGTAGCAGACCTTTATTCTAGCAGTACATTATCGTATGATGAAACAGTGTTACCAGACGTAGGAATAACACTAAAGAGTGTATCTTCTCCTGCAGATGGTGTAACCTACATTAATTCTACATACTCTGTTAATACAGGAGGTGGAGCGAGTATAATAACTAGTGGTGGAGCAGGAAGTAACAACGGTTTAGCAGGTAGGAACGGTTCAGGCGGAGGCGGGGCAGGCTATGGATCAACAACTTCATATACTTCAGGTGCTGGTGGTGATGGTTTTGTTTTAATGTGTTATCTAGGAGTATAAAATGAAGTTTATAAATAAAAATACAAAAAATGTAATAGTGGCTGACCAAGCGTTTATTGATAGTTTGAGCAACAGTCAAGACTGGGTATTAAAACCAGATGAGACTTTAATAATACAAACAGTAGGTGAATTAATAGTAGCTAAGCTAAATTTGTTAAAAGATTACATTAACAATCAGAAGACTGAAATGGAAAATAGCTACTCTGACATATCAGTCGGCTCATTTGCAGACAAGCGTAAAGAGGCGTTAGCTTGGAAAATAGATAATACAGCAATAACTCCTTATGTTGATATGTTATGTACTTTACCGGACGGGACAGTAGATGCAACTGCAAGAGTTGATTTGTTAAATGCCATATTGGCTAAAGTTGTACAAGTAGCTCAACTAGAGCAGTATGAAGATACAACAAGAACAGCTATTAAAGCTTGTACTACACAAGCAGAACTAGATGCTATTGTAATACAACAATAGCTAATCGTGCCTATGTGTATTCTTATTGAGTTCGCACGAAATTATAAATTACATAGGCACAACTAAGGAAATAAAATGTTTAATGGAACTGTAGAGCTAAGACGGCTTAATAAAAGAGAGTGGGAACTACTCACAGATATTACTTACACAAATAGTGATATTTCTGTTACAGCAAAAGCTGGACTTATAACAGATGGTGCATCAGTACCAAAATACCTATGGGGTATAGTTGGTTCTCCTTTTACAGGTAGATATACAAGACCTGCTTTAATACACGATGCTTTATACGCAAGTGAAAGACTGCTTAGAAAGGATTGTGATAACTTATTCCTAGAGATGATGGAAGCAGAGAATGTGGCTTGGTTAAAGAGGTACTCAATGTATTTGGCTGTTAGAGCTGGCGGGTACTTTGTATGGAAAAAACATACACAAGTTACTATTAATGATGGTAAGAAATATTGCCAAGTAAGGAGATTAAAATGAGATATTTAATATTTGTATTAGTTGCACTATCTTTTACGGGGTGCATAACAGACAAACCGTATAGTGTTGGAAAAACAGTTTACACAACAGGTAAAACTGTTGTAAAAGATAATCCAACACTACTAGATGAAAAGACAATGGAAGAGTTACGAAAAATAGACAGCTATGCTGTTCCGTACGATAAGGCTAGGGCAACGATAAAAAAGTCATTAAAAACAAATGTGGATATGAATTCTACACAAGAGAACAAAACAAATTAATCTGGCTGTATTGCTATTGGTAAAGGGTATAAATTATGATAGAAGAATGGACCATTAATCTTGGTATAGCCATTACAGGTGCGGTTGCGACTTATGCAGTATTAAGAAATAGAGTTGATAGATTAGAGAAAGACTTTGCTCAATACAGTAATAACAGTACCCTTAATAATAGTGATTTGGATAGAAAGTTGTCTGCTCAGTTTAATAGAGTAGATACAACCATAGAGAGAGTTGTTGTGCTTGAGCAGAATACTGCTACTCATCTAAACATGGAAAGAGCTGAAGAGAAGTTTGTATCTAAAAAAGAACTTGAACTACATTTTAAGAACATTGAGATTATAGCAAAGAACACAAGCTCTAAAATGGATGATACAAACCGCAGAGTAGAAAAGATGGAGGGAAAGCTTGGAGAGTTAGTAGAATTATTATCGACCTGTTCTCTAAAGGCTAAGTAATGTATTTGTGTAATATTAAATTTGTAGAAAGGTATAGATATGGGGTTAATTGAAAATATAAAAAGAAGTGAGGGTTTTGTAGGTATGCCTTATGAGGATAGTTTAGGTATCCCTACAATAGGGTATGGTACAAAGTTACCTTTAGATAAAGAGGAGGCAGAGCTTTTATTATATCATAGATTAGATAAAAAGAAAAAAGAACTACTTACTTATTACCCATTTATTGAAAACCTTGATGATGTTAGGCAAGAAGTATTATATGAGATGGCATACCAACTTGGTGTAGGCGGTTTATTAAAGTTTAAAAAGATGTGGAGTGCATTAAAAAGTACAGACTGGGTAAAGGCGTCAGAGGAGATGCTTGATAGTAAATGGGCTAAACAAACACCAAATAGAGCCAGAAAACTAGCTAGTATAATGAATACATATTAAAGGATTGAAATGGCACAGTTAATAGATTTTAGTGGTGGCATAAATAATAGTATATCTAAATATAGTGCCCCAATAAATACAGCTAGGTACTTACTAAATGCTGATGTTAAATCTTATGATTTAAGATCATTAAGTGCAGATACTATTGTAGATACTTCTACAGGATACTTTACCATATTTAATGATACTATTTTACATTTTACATCAGAATATAATTTTGTACAAGTTAATAGTACATTATATAGAACAAATGGCGTATCTACAATAGAGTATACAAATGATGGTATAGCATGGTATCAGCTAGGTATCGATAAACCTACGGATATGGCTACTAGTGTTATTACTGGGCAGCTATCAGGTACAGTATCATATACATATACCTATTATAATAGTACTACAGGGGCTGAGTCTAAACCAGTTATATTTAGCTCAGAGTTAGTACTAACTTCAAATAGTGTAGATATCAGTGTTAGTGCATCTATTGACCCACAGGTAGATACAATTAGGATATATAGGCTAGGTATAAACTATACAGTAATGACACTAGTTGTAGAGCTACCAAATACTACCACTATATTTAATGATAATTTATTAGATGCTGATTTACCTGGTGGTGTACTAGATAGTACAGATAGGGAGGTATCACCAATAGGTGCATCTAATATTATTGAGTTTGGCGGGATGCTATTTTGCTCTGTTAATAATAAATTATACTATAGTGATATAGCATTTTTAGATAGATGGAGCCCTTATAACTTTATAAATTTTAATTATAATATTACTGGCTTAGGCATTCTATCTAATGGCATATTAGTATTTTCTAAGTATAAAACTTATATAATAACTGGGACTGATAGTACTTCATTTAGTAAGGATATCTTAAGTAATGATATAGGTTGTGTAAACCACAAGTCTATTAATTATATAGAAAATAATGTTTTATGGGCTAGTTATAGTGGTATATGTACCACATCTGGTGGTAGTATTAGGACACTAACTAGACATATTATAGATGGTATAGATTTTTCCACCTGCTCATTAAGCGTTGTAAATAATAATATATACTATCTTAAAGTAGGTACATCACTATTAGTTTATGATAATGCTTTTTACTATGTAGATGTAGACTGCACTGACATATTAGTTAATAAAAGCCAAATATATTATAGTAATGGTACCAATATATATACATTATATTCATCTAGTGCCTATAGGGAATTTATATATAAGTCTCCTATAATATCTGATGGCAGTGCTTGCGAGATAAAAAATTATAATAAATTCTATATAACATGTGAAGGCACATTTACTATTGATATTTATATATCAGAGGTACTTGTAGCAACTATTAATGTTTCAACTACTACTAGGGAGTTTAAAGTCCCACAGTTACATAGGGTTGGTTATAATATTCAATTTATTATAAAAGGTACTGGTACAATAAGTGAGATACAATATATAGTTGAAAGGAGACAAAATGGCCGTTAAGCTACCTAATGATTTAACAGATGAAATACAATTAAGGTTATTACTTAAACAAATACTAAGTAAGTTAAATATAAAAAAGTTAACTCAGGATATAAGTGACCCTCCTACTAAGGTAGAAATAGAGAATATACAAAAAACTCTAAATTTAATCTTAGATTAATCTTATTATTGTATAATATAATATGAAAATAGATTATATAAATGATATAGATTATATAGATTTACTTAAGTTATATATAAAATATCATAATAGTATTGGTAGTATTAATACGGACTTTGAGTATAGTGTAAAGTTAAATAAAATACTAGAGTACTCTGGTGTGTATACTGGCATCTATATAGATAATAAAATAGTAGGCTTTATGCTTATTACAGTATCTGGTACACTAGGTATAATAGAGGCTGTGTATATATTACCAAGATATAGAGTACATGCTAAAAAATTATATATCTTTACAGAGTATATATGTAAAGATATTGGTATTATCTTGTTATCTAGTAATTATGCTACTAATGAAGGTAAACAAATAGGTATTAAATTAGGTTTTAGTACTACTGGTTATAAGGAGATATAATGGGTAACCCTTTTAAGGAAGTAGAAAAAGGTGTCAAATCTGTAGGTAAAAGTATAGAAAAAGGTGTTAGTAGCGCAGGTAAAGGTATAGAGCATGCTACAAAGCAAGCAGTTAAAAGTAGTGAAAAAGTAGTACGTAATACATATAATACAGTAATTGATACACCTAATACCGTAGTTAAAACAGTTAAAAATCCTACGTCTCAAATAAAAGCTGCTGGTAAAAGTATAGATAAATTTACTAGTGATCGAGTAATAAAGCCCGTAGAATCTGTAGTAGCTACCCCTGTAAAAGTTATAGAGAAAACAGGGCAAGAATTACATAGTGGTACGAAGTCAGTAGAAACACAAGTAAAAAGAGCTGGTAGAGCTGTAGATAGGGAAACTACTAATGGTGCGAAGTCAGTAGAAACACAAGTAAAAAGAGCTGGTAGAGCTGTAGATAGTGAAATTACTAAGGGTGCAAAGTCAGTAGAAACACAAGTAAAAAAAGCTACTGACTCTGTTAATAATGCAGCACATAAATATTTACTTGGTGGTAATCAAGATGAAATGGCTACACAGAGTATAGCTTCTATTAATGGTATATATTCTTCTGCTATGGGTGATATATTTGGAGAAGCTGGTGGCGGAGCTGGCGGAGCTGGTGGTGGAGCTGGTAGCGGAGCTGGTGGTAGCTATGGTGGAGCTGGTGGCGGAGCTGGTGGCAGAGCTAGTAGTGGTGGCTATAGTGGTGGAGCTAGTAGTGGTGGATCTGGTGAAATAGGGTATGCTAAAGAGCAGGTTAGTAAATGGGATGACTTATATGGCAGTACTGAGCAAAAATTAAAAATATACTATGATAACTATGATGGTATGGATGTAGTGGCAAAGAAACTAAACTCTATTGACTCTCAGTACCAGCAGGCTTCTGATAATTTATTACGTACACTAGGGCAGAGAGGTCTTAGTGATAGTGGCATAGCTGCACAAAGTCTTACAGATATAGCTATACAACAAGCATATCAAAGAGGTGATACAATTAACTCAGCTGATGATATCGCTGCAGAAAAAAGGCAGAACTTTTTATCTATTGGTTTACCGCAAAAAACATCAGCTTTAAATAATGTTGCTTCAATGTCTAGTGCTAAACTCGGTGCAGATGCTAGTATTGCATCTGCTTCTATGGCTGCAAGTTCAAGAGTAGCATCTGCTAGGATATCAGCAGACGCTAGTATGTCTAATTCTGCTAGAGCTGCTGATGCATCTAGGTATGCTACTACTGTGAATGCTAAAACTAGTATGGCTAATGAGCAAGCTAGGCTAACATCAGGAGTATATGATAGACAAGCCAGTACTTATGATAAAGTAAGTGGCTCAGTTGGAGATTTGACGGGTGGTCTTGCTAGTGGTATTAGCTCATTAGTTAGTTACTAGCTTATTAGCTGGTTACTCAATAAAAAAATAAAGGATATATAATGAGTGGATGGGGTACTTTAGGTTATGCTTTAGGTGGTGGTGCTATAGCAGATAACTTACGCCAAGATGATAAAGTAGAGGCTGATAATAGGTTAAAAAAAGAGCAACTAGAGTTAGATAAAAAAACAAGAGAGCAAAATAACCTAGTAGCTAATAAGCGGTTAGAATTACAAAAAATGCAATATGATTTAGCCGCTAGTACTAGCGCTATAGCTAATAAGCATACTGAAAAACGTATAGAGGCTTTAGCATTACAGAATCAGGAACTTGCAGCTAAAGTTGAACAGACAACATTACATAATCATGTGGTTAATAGCTATATGGCAGGTAAAGACCTTGATGATGCAACTAAGGAACTTATTTCTAATAATGACTATGAGAGGTTTAATAGAACCATAAAAAATAACCCTATATTACAAGATAAATTTAAAGAGTTATATAATACTGAATATATACGTCCTATTGATTTTAATAGTGATATAGATAGAAGACAATTAAAAGCATTAGGTGTTGAGCCTAACTTATTAGATGAACAAGGTATTGATGGTATAAGATCAAATTTTTATATGACAAGTAACTCAGAATTAGTTAGCTTACCTGATTTTGTTAAAGATACAGGGTATGTTAAACGTATGACTACAAGAGAGCTTGATAATTATGTATCTACATTAGATAAGCTATCTAAGATAGGGCAGAAACCTACGCTTAATGAGATTAAAGCAGAAGATGCATTACAGTGGTTACAAGCAAACCCCGATAAAAACTTTATAGACTACGAGAATTTAAATAGACAAGAGGCTGCCCCATCTTCAGCATCATTAAAAGATGAATATGTAAACTTACAAGTAGCAGCAGCTAACGGCACATTAGATAAAGATAATAGTGTACGTTTAAAAGTATTGGATAAACTATTTAGTACTGATAATGATGAAAAGAGGCAGATATTAAGTAGTGGGCTAGAAATAGTAGATAAATATAAAGATAATTTATTTAATAGTGATATATTAAAAGATGATATTATAGCTGCTAAGCTATATACTGACCAGTCTGGAATGAAAGTAGATACTAAGACTTCTACTGAGCTTAAGGACCAATATAATGTACTACGTAACGGCAAAAGACTGTATGACGAAGTAAGCGCTCTTAAAGATGAAGAGTTATCACGAGGTTTATATGATGTAGGCTTACAGAAAGTAAAGCAATTATTTAGTGATGATACATTTAATAGTAATTCACCAGAAGAAAAGGCTAAGATACTTAAGAGTATTGATATGAATACTAAGCTTGGTATGTTTTTAGCTAAATATATTAAGAGTATATCTGGTGCAGCTGTATCAGATAGTGAATTTGCTAGACTAAGGGATTTGTTTAATGGGAGTATATTAAATAATACTCAGACGCTAAAAGCTGGAGTGCATACTTTTGTTGCAGAGCTAGATAATCAGTTTAAAGATGTGGCTAAAACTAATTTACTTAATGACCCAGCTACAACTTTAGATGTTGTTAGAATGTATGATAAAGATATAGGTAAAGGATTTGAAACTACAGAACAACCTATAATAGCTGTAAACCCTAGGACTGGGGAGAGGCTACAATTAGTAAATGGTAAATGGGAGCCTGTACAATGAAACCTACAATAGAAAATCTTAAAGATTCGTTTAAAATTAGCTATGATATATTTAAAGACTCAAGGGAAGAAGCACTTAGGACTTTAGACTATTATCATAATAGGCATTATACTAAAGAGCAATTAAATACATTAGCTACACGTGGACAGCCAGCAGAGACATTTAATGTTATTAAGTTATTCGGTAGGATGCTTTTAGGTTATTATTCTACTATAGTTAATAATATTAAAGTTATACCAGCAAAAGAAGATAATGTAATTACAGCTCAAGTATTACAAGATACTACTGACTATGTTTTTAGAACAAATAATTTTAATAGTGAAGGTGACAAGATTAAGCTAGATTGTATTTTAACTGGCTTAATGTGTAGCTTTACTGATATAGAGAAAACTGAGGAAGTAGACCAATTCGGTAGGCCTAAATATAAGATAAATATACACCATGTACCCTCAATGGAAATACTACTTGACCCTATGTCTAGGCTAGATGATTATAGTGATGCAAAGTATATACATAGATATAAGTGGATAAGTGAAGAAGATGTTGATAAGTTATATGGTAAATTTAAGCGTGAAGAAATTGATGCATACTATAATAGCCTTGATGTAAATGAGGCTGACTTTACATATATTTATGGTGCAGAGTTTCAAGGACAATATAAAAGATTTGATAATTATCTAATAGTACACTCTATTATACAAGATGGTGATAAATCATATAGTATACATTGGTGCCAGGATACTATACTTAGTAAAGAAGAGATTACATATAAAGAAGTTAAGAATCCTTATAGAGTTCAAAAGCTTAATAATAGTAATAAGGCTGAATACTATGGTATGTTTAGAGAAGTACTAGAGACACAAAATGCTATTAATCAGGCATTACTTAAAATACAGCTTATGGTTAATACACAGAAGGCATTTATTGAAGATGGTTCCATAGATAATTTAGCAGATTTTACAGACCAATTTAATAGGGTTAATGCTATTATACCTGTTAAAAATCTAGCTGGCATAAAAGTTGAAAATCTCACTAGGGAGGTAATAGACCAGTACACTGTTATAGATAAAGCACTTGATAGAATACAGAGAGTATTAAGTATAAATGATAGTTTCCTTGGTATGGCCTACGCTAGTGATAGCGGTACAAAAGTTAAGTTACAGCAAAATGCTAGCGCAGTGGCACAGAGATATAGTGTTGCTAAAATTGAGCACTTTTATAGATTGCTAGGCTGGGATATAGTTAATCTAATTAAGCAATACTTTACAGCTACTGATATACTAAGAGTTAGTGATAATTACCAAGGTAATAAATGGGTAGAGATAAATAAGCCTTTAGAGATACCTACTGGGCAGACTAACCCGCAGACAGGGCAGCCTATATTACGTAATGTATTTGAAGAAGTATTAGACCCTGCTACAGGTAAGCCGCTAAAGGATAATAATGGTAATATTATTTTAGCTCCTATACCTACACTAGATACTGATATAGCATTTGCTAAAGCAGATATAGAAATTGATACTGTTAGTTTTAATGATGATGACCAGCAAAATCGGGCATTACTTGAACAGTTTATTAATGGCCCTCTAGGTAACCTACTTAGTCAAGTTAATCCGGCTGGCTATTTTCAAGCTGGTAGCTTAAGTGTTAAGAATACTAAGTCTAAATATAGTATAGAACTTGCTAGTATACTTGACCAAACAGCACAAATGTTACAGCCTCAGCAAGAACAAGCCATGCAGCAAGGGCAACTTAATGGCCAAATGCCACAAGGGCAAGCAATAAATAATATGCCTGGCAGGGCACAAATAGGAGTAGAATAATGAATATACCATCATTACCAGAAGGGTTTGAGCTTGCTAATGAGTCTATTAATAGTGTACAAGATACTAATTTACCACCATTACCAGAAGGGTTTGAGCTCCAGCCAATGGAGCAACCTAGTATTGAACAACCTAGTATTGAACAACCTAGTATTGAACAACCTAGTATTGAACAACCTAGTATTGAACAACCCAGTATTGAACAACCTAGTATTGAGCAGCCATCTAATATCGACATGGTACAATCAGAAGATAACACTAGTACTATGACTCAAGAGCAAGTAAACACTAGTGAATCATCAGATTTATTGAGTGATATATATGATAGTGCTACACTATTTATAGCAGGAGCTAGGATACCTACTGCTGCTGCTGCAGTTACTATTAAGGATACGCTAGGTATGGATAGCACAAAGGAAGTTGAAGCATATACTAAGCTTAAAGAATATATAAAGGATAACGGCTCTGATGATATATTAAGCGCTGAGAATATCGGGCAGTCCGCTACATATGCACTAGCATATGCTAAGACAGGGTTATCAGTTGCCAAGAACTTTGGTGTTGGCGCTACACTAGGAGCAACTGAAGAATGGGCTAATAGTAAAGATGCTAGTAAAGCACTAGTTAAGGGTATAGAGCATGGGCTAATAGATGCTGGTATAACTAAGGCTTTATCTGTTGCAGGTACAGTATTTACGAAAGCTATTAATGGTGAGTTGGTGGATAGTGCCAAGGACCTAGTTAGCCCTATTAAAAGCACCACTAGGGCTAATATAACCAAGATAGTACAAGAACAACCAGAGTTAGGTAATGATATGCTTAAAGCAATTAGTTTTGCCTCAGAGCATGATATAACTATACCTAAGACTGCTTGGGAGGGTGCAGGAAAAGAGGCTAAAACTGGTAATGCTTTTATGGATACACTTATTACTAATATAAAGAAAAAGTATAAGGATGTTGAAACATCCCAGTTAGTAGAGATGTCTAATAATCTTAGTAAATCAGATTTAACAGTAAATAAAATGGCTAAGGTAGTACAAGATGAAATGACTAAGGTGTATACCTCCAGGAAGACTGAGGCTGACCAGGCATGGAAACGCTTCTCAGAAAACTATGACCCAGAATTAGCTATAACTAAGGACTGGGAAAATGGCCTATTTAAAAAAATAGACTCCACTATATCTAATGCTACTGTAAGAGATTTTGTTAAGCGTACATTACTTGGCTCAAGAACTGGTCTTGACACTGTAGGGCAGAATATAAAAGATAAAATAATATCTCTTAAAGATACAAAGGCTTTAGCATTAAAGGGTAAAAGAGGTGCAGCTCGTGCGGCGTCAGAAAAGTATTATAATAATGAAATAAAGAAATTAGAATATGAATTTAAAGCTACAGAAAAAGAGAGAATAGGGAAAACTATAACCCTTGGTGACCTACTTAAAGCTAAACAGGAGTTTAACCATAAAGTATATGTTAAGGGTGGCACTATAGATGGTGGTAACCAGCTACAATTAGGTGAGTTAAAGCAGATAAACAGTATAGTAGATGAAACTCTAGATAACCTAGTACCTAAAGAAGCACAGGCATTATATACAGATGCTAAACAAAAGAGTTCTAAGCTATTCGATTTATTCGGTTATGCCCTATCCGGTAAGAATAAAGGTATTAAGACTAATATAGATGGTAAAATACTTAATGCTAATGAAATAGGTGTAATAGAGAAATTTAATAGCGCTCTTATGGTTAATGATAAAGCTGGTGCAGTAGAAGCATTTAAGCAGTATGGTAAAATACTACCTGAGTCTGCAATGAAAGATATAAAGAAAACATATGCTAGTAAGATACTAGGTATAAGTCCTAAACAATTAGTTGATACCTCATCACTATCTAAAGGTTATAATCTTAGTACAACTAAAGTTGATAATGTATTATCAGATATAGTATCCACGCAAGATGGTAGAGAGCTAGCTAAAGAGATATATGGTACTAAGGGTCTTGATAATTTTATAGCTTTACATAAGTTAAATAATTTAATAGGTAAAAATGTAGGTGAGCCAACTACATTTTGGAGAGAGGCTACAAGTGCTTATGATGCATCATTAGCTGGAGTAGCTAAAGGTACTGCAAAGTTACTTAAATCTTTAACTTGGGATGCTTTAACATATCCTGCTAAGAAAGGTACTATTAATGAGTATACTAAAAACCTAACAAGAAATTTACTTACTGAGTTTAAAAAGAGTAAACCTAATGTTCATAAATTACAAGCTATGTTAATAACAGGAGCTTCACTAGGACTTGTTTCAAATAGTAATGCTACTGATTATACAGTATTGCCTGGGGATAACTTGTCTAAAATTGCTAAAAGGCTTAACACAACAGTAAATAGTATTAAGAAAGATAATAACTTAACTACAAATAGTCTTAAGCCTGGGCAACAATTAAAGGTATATTATGAGCCTAAAAAATTAAATACTGGTATAGATATGACAATGGGGGCACCTACTGAATATGAAGTACCTAAGTATATTAAGGATGTTGAAGGCTTTAACAGTAAAGTTAAACTTGTTATGGGGCATCCTACTATAGGTTATGGGTATGACTTAAAGCAAAATAGTAAGTATAAAACTAATGATTTTAAAGCTGCAGGTATTAAAAACTTAAAGTATGGTATAGATGAGCAGCAAGCATCTGTGCTGTACAATAGAGTATCAACTAGGGTAGAGTCTAGTTTAAATAGAGTACTAGAGGATAAATATAATAAATTACCTACTAAAGTTAAAGACCTGGTTTTTATGTTAGCATATAATGGTGATATACAATCTGGTGGTAGACATGGTAAGTTATTAAAATATTTAAAAAGTGGTGGTAATGATTACAATAAGATTAAAGAGTCAGTTATTAATATAGATAAAAAATTATCTAGTAATAGACTAACTAATAGATTAATAAATTATGAAGCTAAATAATATTAGCTTCATAAGTAGAATTGTTGAAGTCTTCTTTCTTTGAAGTTGTCTTATATACTTGTTCACTAATTGCACCTTTAACAAGTATATGGTTAACAGTTAGTGTATTAGAGCCATTAAGATTAACTATTCTATCTCTACGTTGAATAAACTTTGAGCCACTATATCCACTAGACATTATAACAAAATGTTTAAGGTGGCTTAAGTCTACTCCCTCAGCATGCGATGTAGAGCTATATATCTTAGCGTATTTAAACTTCTTTTCTAATATTATACGTTCACCTACAAAGTGGCACATAATTCCAACATCTTCTGTATCTCCAAATGTATTATAGATATAGTCTAGTTTTTCAGTATTGCCTAGCTCTATATAACTATCATTAATCTTAGCTATACCTGATTCCAACATATGCAAACTGGTTCTTAGTTTCATTGTACTATCACAAACTAGGTGGATTGACCCGTCTGCTTCTGGGCAAATAGGGCTATCAATTAAACAATCTTTCCAAATAAGAGCTATATTATCTTTTTGTAACGTATTATATAATCTATTAGTATTAGCATTTAATTCTACATAGTGTAGTTTATCTATAGCCTGTAAACTACTAGGTATGCCAGCCTCTTCTTGGCTCATATAAACTGTAAACTTATTAATTTCATCTAATAGTTCAGGCTTATATCTATCATACTGTGCTATCTCTCTGCCAGCTGCCTTAATAGTATATGGCTTACCATACACCCTAAAGAAGTCATAAAAGTTCTTAAACTTAAATGGGCTAAATTTACTAATGCTCATCTGGTGGTAAATACTATTTGGACTCTCTACTATTGCTGTACCACTAAGGTGTATATGTGGCATATTATAACATAATGACTTTATAGTTTTATATCTACCAGATGGCTTACCTAGCGTACCTAGATTATGTGATTCATCAATTATTACTAGTTGGTAATCACTAGGTTTTAACTTAAGTATTGCTTTACGTTTAGCGTTATCCCACTTACCTACTTGCTCATAGTTTGTAACGTAATATTTATGTTTGAGGTCCATATTTGTAATGAATTTCTCCCACCCTGGTATTGCCATCTTCTTCGTTAAAATCAGAATACTGCTGATATTTGTAGAGCTCTCTGAAATCAAAAGGCTCGTTAGGGTCTTTCCTGTTCTTGGCTTTCCTGCTAAATAAACGTAACCATGCTCTTTTAATATATTCCAACATTGTTCTGCCTTTTCAATTTGGTGTTTATACGGTACTATAGAGCTCATCTTAATAGTCCAAATGTTTCTATTATCCATGATAATAATGCTGCTATACCTAGTAATACTAAAATAGCTATTATTATTATACCTATTATTATATACATAACCTAGTCCTTATCTGGTAATTTTTTATCTATAGCTTCTAACCACTTACGTCTATATTCATCTCGCTCATCCTCTAGTATAACTATTTGTTTACATAGTTTACTTATAGCTTCATTAATAGTACTAAGTGATTGTAAGCTAGCTAATTGTATTAACCCAGTTTCTTTACTCATAGTCCTGCCTCTCTTAATATTTCCTTTACCATGCCTACATCCCAAGCAACCATAGATATACCTCCTCTTTGTTCTATCTGGCTAAGGTTATACTCTTGTAGCTTAGATACATTATTCTTAGACTCTGGTTTTTTAGCCTCTATTGCTATAAATCTACCCTCTATACAACATATAATATCTGGAACTCCTGACTTTGATGCAGATACTACCTTAACAGTATATGCATCATAAGTCTCTTCTAGCATAATTATAATCTTCTTTTGTATCTGTTGCTCAGTCATCGTTAAGTATCTCCTTAATTCTTTTGGTTATTATATCAATAAGTATATAACTATTATTATCTACCTCTTCATTTGATATATCATCATTGGCAGCATATGTCTCAAGCAATTTAAAGCTTAATGGTATGCCTACTTCCCACATACCTACTATAGCTATGGATAGATTATACTTTTTACCTTTATAGTTATTATGTAGACCTTCCCAAGCTGGATATAGCCTTTCAGCATACCTAATAGCCTCTTTAGTATTCTTAAAAGACTTAGCAAGTCTTTTAATTTCTCTCTTGACCTTACGTTTAAGTCGATAAATATTCTTAGTACATTCGTCCATAGTATAAAAGCTAAGGAGTGTATTTATAACATGTAACCTTAAATATTGTTCTTTTGAAGTCATTAGTCTATGTCCTCTTTTGTTTTATCATTACGAATACATACAAAAGTTGGTTGCTGGTATGTATCCATAATCTGCTCATACTCTATTTCTATTACTTTACCTATATAATAACTACTAATATTTAAGCGGTCATTATCATCAAGCCCAGAGCCAACTTGAACTACTCTACCTTTACTATCTTTAAGTACTAAGGCTCCAATTTGTCCAGTATATTTACCTTCACCTTCAGTAACATTAATACATAGTAAATCAGCTGTAGGTCTATACTTAAGTTTAATAGCATGATTAACCCTTTTACCTCTAAAGTAAGGCTGCTCTGGCTCTATTAGCATTACACCCTCCCAACCATCTTTAACTAATTCCTTAGCATAGCCTTGCGCATCTTTACCACTTAGTACTATAGGTTGTATAACTTGTAACTGCTTAGGTAAAGACTTAGATAGTGTATTAAGGTTAAAGTATCTACCTGATGTATCTAGTTCAACTATAGGTATATTATCACTACCAATTACCAGCATATCAAATAATATAATAGTTACTTTATCTTCATCTAATGAACAAGGTAAACCTTTCTTGAAATTAACCCTTTCAGTTGTTATCTTCCCTTGAACCTTAGTTCTTGCACCAAGCCTACCATCTGAGTCATACAGCATCTCACCAATTAAAACCATATTAGTCTTTATATTAGAAAGTGCTTTAGCTATAGTAGGTAGACCAAACTCTTTCCAATCAGATGTAAAGAATCTAGCTTTTCCAGCCTCTATTGAAATAAATACTTGGTTTCCATCATACTTAGTAGATATATAGTATATAGTATTATTAAAACACTCAATAGTTTTTCTGGGTAATTTATCATATGCTTTTCCTTTTTGTGGTTTAAACTGTGTCATCTTTAGCTCCAATTAGTTTTTCTATGCTACTATTAACTAAGGATAAGCCTAATAATATAATTCCTTGCTTATCTCCAAGTAATAAAAATATTATACCAAATATAGTTAGGAATACGCTTACCCAATAAACTTTTATAATATCAAACATTATCAAACTCCATCTTAAGTTGTTCATACTTAGGGTCAGTTGACTTAATAAAGTTTCCATTAGTATTTAAGAAACCCTTACGGTCTTTGATATCTTCATAAGCTACTTCCCAGCATCTCTCAAGTGTAGTGCCATATAGTGCAGCTATATTAGTTAATACTACTAAGCAGTCTCCAATATCATCTTCTATATTAGCACCCTTAGCTATATTATCACATAGTTCACCGACTTCACTAACTAGTTTTAGCCCTTGTGTAGTTAATTTACTATTAGTAAGAATACCTCTATCATGTGACCAACTTAGTGTTAAATCTCTTAACTCTACTAACCCTTTCATTACTTTTCTCCTAATTCATATTTTAGTGACTCTTCTGCAAATGGATGTAGTACTATTTTATCTGCAGCATAAACTCTTATTGCAACTGCTAAACTAGGGTTATAACTCTTCTTATAAGCACTAATCATACTAACGCTCACACCTAGTTTTTCAGCTAACTCTATACTAGTAATCTCCTCTAATTGAGAAGCTACATACTCTTTGATAAATACCATTTATTCCTCCTATTGAATTTATATTATATCATATTAATTATTAAATTTAGTTTAATCTCAAATCTCCGTGAAGGATAAAATTATCTAAGATGATGAAACATCTTAGATAAAATTTTAAACTCCATATATGTGAGATATATGATTATTTTGATTGATTTTATCTTCAAAATAAATTAAAAATGCAATATTAGTGAGAGCATGAGCTAAATGAGGTAACTTACTCTCACTATCGAATTTTTCACCACCACGCCAAGCCTCAAGATGCCTATATAAAGCGTCAATGTATCTAGAAGTATCGTCTGCTTTCTGCCAATTATTAGGCTTATATTTCTTAGCGCCATATGTTAATACCTCAGCTAGCGCTTTAGTAGCCTCTGGTGGTATTAATCCATAACGAAGCTTACCACGATCAAATTTCATGAAGTCTTCTATAATTACTACTTCTAAGTTATGATTTTTAATAGCTTTAGAACAATTTTTACATGGTGGATGCGTTATATATATAGTACTTTCACTAGTTGTAGTAACCTCTAGTTGTTTAAGCGCAGCAATCTCAGCATGTATAACATTAGGCTTAGTATTTCCATCTAAGTCCTCACAATCATCATTATTAGGATGATAGTTATGCCCACGGGCTAATATTTTACCAGTCTTATTAACTATAATAGCCCCTACTTTACGTTTTTGGCAGGGGGACTTTTGTGCCTCTTTTATTGCTTCTTGTTTAAAATCCATAATTCAACCTTTCTATCTTTTACTAAACATTTAAAATTATCTAACCTAAACTCTTTACCGCCTTCAAAGTCTTCTGGACTTCTAGAAACTATTAGTAACTCTGCTTTAGCCAGTTCTATAATAGTTATTGGGACTCTCATTTGTGGAGCTATTGAAGTATAACATAAAGCTTGTAGTGAAGGTGGTAATAATTTATAGCCTTCTTCACTAACCGGATTACTATTTAGCAATCCTGCTAATAGCTCTTTATCAAATTTTGGACGTTTAGGTAATTTACCTTCTGTATCAATGTATTTATTACTCTTTGTTAATAATATAGTTCCTACTACCATACTAAGCCTTTAACTCAAATTTAAGAGGTTTCTCAAAATCTACCTCTGTTCTATTAAGTAGCTCTTTAGCACCTTCTATATGCTCCTCATAAATATGAACATTAGATAAACTAAACATACAACTACCAACTATAGTACCTGTTGCTTCAGCTACATACTGCATGAATAAATCACTTAGTAATATATCACTTGGTAAACCTACCATAGTATCTACTGAGCGTTGAGTCCATGTAAGGTGTAATATATTATTAATTACTGAAAATGTTAGATTGTGCCAGCAACAGTGTAATGATAAAGAATTATCAAAGGCATGCTCATTATTCCATAGACTAATAACATGTCTACGGCTACTTGGGTCTCGCTTAATTTGCCAAATTATATTATCCAATGCTGGGTGTAACTCATTATAATAATCTAAATTAAGCTCACCATTAGTCCCAGCCCAGTCTTTCCAATACATACAACCATTAGCTTCAAATTGACTAACATTAGTTAAAGGTATAGTACTTACTAAGGTTTTAAACTCACCTTTAATACCTTTAACATACATTTTACGTAAGCTTAGTAAAGAGTTATCTTTTCTAAAATCTAATGTAAAACTATAATGAGGTATAATAAGTGTATTGCCATTTCTACCACTCTGTAATTCGCCATTATCTAGTATATATGATATTAATTTTTTATACTTACTATTTAAGCTCATTCATCTCCTCCTTTGTTCTTAATTTAATATATAGATTATTATCTTTATCCTCAGTTAATAATTGCATATCAACTAAATTAAGAGTTAGTATAGCATCTTCCTCTGTTTTACCTTTCATCTTATAGGCTTCAACTACTGCTTTCCAAATCTCACCGTGACTAAACTTACCAGCTATAATCTTCTCAGCAGTCTTAGGTCCTACTCTATTAAGTCCCTCAATACCATCAGTCTTATCACCTGTTAGTGTTTGTATATACCTCCAAGTCATAGCAGTATGCTTAGATACTTCTTGGAAGTGCATGTCTTTACTATATAGGGCTGACTCATAGTAATTAAAATGAGTTCCCTCAATACTATTTAATACATCTTTATCAATTGCTGTGAGTAAGTATTTCTCTGGTTCTTTAAGCTTAGAATAAACAACATAGTCATCAGCTTCCCAGCCTTCATGAATAGTACCTTGATATTTTTCTGCTAAATCTATTTTAAGTTGCCCAAGCCCAGCTGGAGTTCTTCCAGTACGATTAGCCTTATAGTTGGGAGCTATTTTATATCTAAAATTATTCTTACCACTACCTGTAAAGTGTAGCTTAAACTTAGAGCAGCCTGTTTTATCCATAATACGTTGCAGTTTATCTTCTGCTTTACTTAGTGCTAAAGCAGAGTCAGTTACATATACACAGCCATCTTCTTCAACATAGTTTGGGTCATTAACTATAGCATCCCACTCCATTGGCGTATACATGTAATCCGCTAATACTTCTTCCGCAACCTCCGTATTAAGACACACTGTATATGCAATAGTATCAGCATCGATGAGTAGTATCTTATCATTCTTTGGTGGCATAACCATCCCTTGGTCATCTATATCTATTTCAACTAAGCTATCCATAGTTCTTCTCCTTTTTCAACTTCTTTACAAAAATATCCATTATCATTAGTATACTCTAGTTCAATTGGCATTGGTATATCTTTATAATATAACATTGGAACCTTGCATATTTCTTGCCACCCTTTAGCCATTGCATCAACTAATCGTTCTGACCATACTTTTTCCTTACCTTTAGGTACTCTAAGATATGCAGCATCATGGACTACATTGAATATGTACTTTGTAGCCTCTGGATAATCTGAGCATAAATAATGTATAGCTAATTTCATGGTCTCTGCTATACACCCTTGAGTAGCATAGTTAATAGCATCTGTACCTAGCCTTGCTTTATTCCTATGGCCTAATGGTGTACTAACCATATGGGTTTTATAGTTATTCCACCACTTCTTATGATATACACTAATGCCTGTATATTTAGTATTATATTTACTATGGATTTCTTGTGACTCCTCTTCAGTAAATATAACACCATAGTTCACATACGCAAATTCAATAAAGCTCTTCCAACTTTGCCCAAATATCTTACCAAAACTAACTGCTTTACCTTTTTGTCGTAGTCCCTTATCAATCTGCTCTATAGGAACGCCGGAAGCCATAGTTGCTGCAATCTTATGTAAGTCCATATGAGCCTTAAGCTCTTCATACATTGCTTCATCACGCATAATACTTGCTCCAGCTCTTAACTCTGCTGTTGAATAGTCAGCATGGATTACCACTGTATTTTCAGTATTAGTATTAAAAATATACTGTAGGTCTCTTGGAATTTGTTGAGCATTAATACCGTAGTCTAGGTCACCGCCAGTTGAAGTAAACCTACCAGTCGCTGCTCCAGCAACATTAAAACGAGTGTATACCATAGTAGCATTATAACTATTTAACATAGTTCTACGCTTTAATAGTCGCCGCTGTTTATAAACTAGTTCTGCTAATCTACTACCTTGTGCAATTAATTTAATTAGTACTTCCTTAGAGCTACTATCGGTACCAAGAGCCTCTTTAACTTGCTTAGGCGAGTTAGGATTAAGTCCATCTAATTCAATATAGTTAGATTCTATTTCATCTTCAATAGCATCTAGTTCTTTACGGACTGCTGCTCTATCAGGGATTAATCCATTTTGCTGATACTCTATAGCATATTTCATACTAAGTATATCTACTTTATATGCTAAGACTTCTCTAGCTTTTTGTATCTTCTCATCTTTCCAAATAAGTGATAGAGCATATACATCAGTTGCACTATATCTTAGTTGGTCTTTGCTAAGGTATGCACCTCTAACAAAACCCATCTTCTGTAATTTCTTTTTATCTAAGCTATCATATAAATGGCTATAGCCTAGCATCTTAACTATATTATCTAATGTAAAATTCTGCCACTCTGGATAAGCTATTCTAGCTAGATATAGAGTATCATCAAATTTCTCTGTAGTCATATTAAGAGTGCCAAAATCGTATGAAGCACCTTGCCATACCGTATGAAATGGTTTTAGCCATTGCTTAACTTCTTCTAGGCCTACATAGTCACAGTCAATTATATATATTAACTCACTAGTCTCTGGTTGATATACCTGTACTAGTCTAGTATTAATATATAATCCTTGTGTCTCAATATCACTAAATATTTCATAATCTATGGAGAATTGTGGAAGCTCTGTTAAGTCTCTAATTTGTTTATACTGTATCATCTCAGTTTCCTTTAATTTAGTTGTATCTCAGATTAATGAGAAATAATAAGGCCATATAAGTGGCCTTATTTTAAAGCTTAGGACCTTCTTGAGTTTCCTCAGTTGGGATAGCACTAACTGCATCACCTAAATCAATGTCTTCACCATCAATTTCTTCGGCCTCAACTTCATTACCCTCATACTTAACTAGTTTTGCTAGTTGAATAGCTGTAAGGTATAAAGTTACTTTATGAGTACCACCAACATTATTAGCAACACAAGAACCATGAACTATACCAGTTGAACCGTTACCAATTGACCAAGATGCATTTGTCACAGCAGCTGTAATGTCATTACCTTTATGGTCATAAACTTTAACTATTTGTGGATTACCATCTGGCCACTTAGTATTTGTTTTGAATGTTGCAATAACATTACCTGTAGGTATCTTTTTAACCTCTTCAGTTGCTGGGTCAATTTCACCGTTAGGGTCTTTAGCCATTTCATCTTTGATACCATTAGTCTTTGGAAGACCTTTAACACCAAATTTTTCTTTATAAGTTTTCCACTCTGCATCAATTTGCTCAAGTAAGAATTTATGTTCCGGACTATCTTTTTTCATTACAGCACTAACTACATATTGCATACGGGGTGCTTCACCTGGCATTGCTTGATTACGACCTTCACCGTCAATAAATACATACTTTAATTCTGCTACTTTTGTTTTACACTTTGCCATCTTTGGCTCCTTTGTTTTAGTTGTTCTTAAATGTTTTAGAATTGTCTTGACAAATCACACTAAGCCCTTATGACTTAAGTAGCACCTCTGGAAATACCTTTAGTGTTTGAGGTGCTACTTAAGTCATCTCCCGAAGGAGAAGCGCTTGACTACTCAGAGTCTTTTAAAAGACCTACTGAAGAGTAATCAGGTTTTTTAGCTTTAATAGCTTCAAGAGCTTCTTTAGCTTTATCTGGAGTTAAGTCACCGGAAAGTACATCTGCCATAACTGCTTTTTCAGAAGCTTGTTGAGCTTTTATGAATTGTTTACGAACAGATTCTGCTTGACGGGAAAGCCTTTTAAGATGTGAGCCATCGAGTGCAACAATACCTTTACCTTCAGCTTTTTCTTCGTAAAAGTACTCTTTAGTTGCAGGTAACCATTTACCGCTAACTGAACATTGAATTTCAGTGATTTTACCATTTGCATCTTTACGAGTTACCTCATCAAGGTTAACTGTCATACCTGCTGTTTTAGGCGCTAAGTTGTCTGCAAGAATAGCTTGTAACTTCTCATTAAATGGTGCTGGTGTTTTAAACTGAGTGCATAATGCCTCTACTGCTTTTGATGTTGTTTCAAATACTTCTTTTTTTGTTGCCATTGTTTATCCTTTAAGTGTGCTTAGGCTGCACGAATTTAGTAGACTCTTTACGGCGGTTCATTTCCGATTAAGAAGATTTTATATCCTCTTAATTGATAATATAATTATAACGTATTAATTATTAAACGAAGATTAAATGTATATCTCCAATATGGATATTTATTTTATATATAGATAATATGTCTTGCACGAGAAATTGAGACGTATAACATACGTGCATAAGCGATATAATATGTATTATTTAAAATAGATTTTTGAATATCTTTCTTATCTATAAATACAGTATCCCATTCATTACCTTGACTCTTATGTACTGTACTAGCGAAACTATAGTCCATAATATATGCTCTACCTAAAGCATATACATCTTTAAAGTACTTTTTATCTTGGATAGCTTTCTCTTTAGCCTGTTTAATTACTTGGTTTGCTTTACCTATGCCTACTATTACTGGGTATATTTTATTATTTGAGCTAATAAACTGAATATTTTTATTGGCTATAAGTGCATTTAAGGATGCCTCTAAGAACTTCTTATTAATCTGGTTATTCTGTAGTATCAATATACCTGATTCTCTCCAAACCAATAAATCCTCTAAACAAGGCTTTATAAATTCATCACATACTATAGTATCTAGCATATTCCCTAGCTGAACCTCTTGACCTATATAAGATTTTATACCTAGCTGCTTGGCTATTTTCTGGTTCCATTCTCCAACAGCTTTATTTGTATATGCTAGTAATCTATCATCTTGCTTAAATTTACTAATATCAAAAGGTCTAACATTTTCTGAGTATGGTGTCGATAAGTCTGAGGTATTAGTCCCTTTCATATAATTAACCATCTTAGTAAACAGCGCTACTATGTCTGGACTCTCTGAGCGGTATTGAGTAGTTAATTCTACTGTTGTAGTAGGGTCTGTTTGTATTTGTTGTCCTTTAACTGGTAATAGTTGATAAGGATCACCAAAGCAGTGTATTTCTACATCTAACTCTTCAGTGTCTGAGAATACTGAGTATTCCTCCACTTTACCTACTATATCTAAGAACATCTCTTCAGACATCATACCCATTTCATCAATAACTATATGTGTGTACTCACCTAGTGGCTTATCTAGCTTAGCTGTAGAGTCTATATGGTTAATATGCTCAGCATTCTCATTTATAGTAGGTATCCACCCAAGCAATGAATGTATAGTTTTAACCTCTATATTACTTGTTAGATGCTGCTGTAGCCTGTGTAGTGCTTTGTGTGTAGGTGCTATAACAATACTTGTTTCTGGTGGTAATGACTTAGCCTTTTTAATAAGCTCAGTTGACTTACCTGTACCAGCCATACCTATAGTATAATTTATCTTAAGCATTTTATTAACTCCTTATCACTATTCTTTAGTGTACTATGTTTTAAACACTCATCTATATTAAAGTGTAGTATAGATGCTATATTGGTTATAGTTTTACCGCCTCTAACTGATACATAAGTGCCCATTTTATAAACACCTAGATTTCTACGCTTAAGTCTCTCAACTAGTGCTAATCTTTGTTTAATAGGCAAATCTATATTTTGAGCTGTAAATTCTTTTTTTCTATTACTTTTATTATCCATCTTGTGAACCTCCAAAATTCCCATAGCTTTTCAGGTATCTTATATTGCAACAATGTCCTATCCATATATGCTGTTGAGAATAACACGGCATCAATCCATACAGTCCAACTAGACGGTGTACCTCCTAGGTACTTAGAAAGTACCCTAGCAAGCTTAAACTGGCTAGCACCATCTATTAGTAAGTAATAGTTATCCGTCGCCTCTAACCAGACTCTATGGTGGAATTCTCTTCTTCTCTTTAAAGCACTGTGATTAACATATACTGTACCGCTAAACTTTTTTATGTGTTCAGTCTTTGTTGTGTTACTACAAGCATAAACAGCATCATTAGACAGATTATACATTTCCACAAAATCTTTTGCCTTAACCCAACCTTGTTGAACTAAATGTGTGTGTGTCATTGTTTAGTCTTCATACACTTCCCGTGCTTTATACGATATTCACTTTCTAAATTCCATAAAACCTCATAGACATCTTTCCATTCCCTAGTTAATTTTGATTTAACTTGAAATTTTATATCTGGGTCATAAATTTGTAGCTTTCTTAATTCAGTGTGTTTATCGTCAACCCTTCCTTGCCCTGCATCAATCCATCTTGTAAATTCTTCATTTGTCATTTCAATACCCTAGGTATATTTTTAAATCATCTTCCATCTCGTCTATAAGTTGTTGAGCAGACTCTCTAGACTCTAAATAATACCAAGACGGGTAGTATTTTAGGGATTCTAAAAAGTCTATGTGTAGCTCTTTTGTTTGTGTATTTAATACAATATAATAGTTTATTGAACCAATTACAAATCCTCTATTTTTATTCCCATTTAGTTCCCAAATACGTTTTTTAAGTCTGTAGGATGCTTTTTCCCATTCTGAGAACTTCTTAGCTTCCTCTCTTGTCCTAAACAATCTCCCTTGATTTTTTACATTGTTGTCGTATATACTATTCCCATAACTTATGGAGTATATTTCTCCCTCTATACTAACTTCATTCCATAAATCATTTTTCTTGGGCTCAAAAGTTTCTGGTTCTTTAACTTCTCTCCAATGTGAATATCTCCATAGTTCCTCCATAGGAATGCTACGCCCAGCACCATTAAATCTAAAAGGAGATTCTCCTGTATCCAAATAATTTTCATCGTAATAACAATAGTCTGTGTCTGGGTATACTAACTCATCGCTTGTCATTTTCTTTCCAGCCATCAAGGCTTCTATTAATTCTCTTTTTGTCATTTTTCTTATCCTTTATATATATTTATCTAGTTTGTGTGTCAGCCAGCTCTAATTCTTTAGATATTTGATACATTACAACTCCTTAAACACATCTAGTGGTGACATTTCATGCCCATACTTTGATAGCCAATCTGAGGCTTCTTTAAACTTATTATAAGCTTCTTCTAGCTCAAAATTATTAAAGGCTTTCTCAATAGCATAGTCAAAGTCAGTTCTTAACATATGCTCTTCTAGCTCTTCACGTCTAGCTTCTGCTAACATATCTTGTATCATTTCTTTATTTCCTTCTTTTGATATATATAATTATAACGAATAATATATTAAAATCTTATTAAATTCCTAGATTTATAAATTAATCCTCTAATTATGAGAGGTCTTCTATTTCCTTAGGTGCATTTAATATGGTTATATATTTATACTTCCCTGAGTCAAATATTACCCTTTTGTTATTATTAGTTCTGGCTACTATATTATCTATTGTCTTAGCTAGTATATACGAAGCACCTGAAGCCTTTAACTTATCCTGTAAGCTCTTAGCATTAACTAGGTAGTTATTAGACTTGTCATATTTATACTCTATATCTTGTGGAGAGAGCTGGAACATCTCTAATACCTTACTATATGTTGAGTATCTCTGGTCTTTATATAGTAGGTTAGAAGCTGTATCTGATTTATCTGAAGTGGCCTCAATATACGTTAGATATGACTGAGAGTGCTGTCGTGAATAGGCACTACTATACTCTTCCCTTGTTACTGTTATAGTACACTCATTCCCTAACCAGTAGTAAAAATCAAGCAGTGAAGCCTCAGACATAAGCGCATCAAGGTCACTCTTGTCATAGTTACCACCTCTAAGTTTTTCTAGTGGCATCGGCATATATACTGTATGTATCCTACGTGATGAGTTTATATCAGTGTGTAGTTTAGCCCATGAATTCCCAGTAACCCATATTTTTATTATACTCTGTACTGTTGTGGCTGTCTGCTGCATCCCTCTATACGTTACTATACCGTTAGACCCTGATATTGTTTTAAGTCTCTCTAGCATATCATCTTGCTCTGAAAATCTCCATTCCCCAACCTCTGAAAATATTACATTCTCTTTAGTTTGCCAGTTTGAGTGTTTATCTTTCATTAAAGTATAGTCTAAGCTTTGTGCTGGCTCTGAGAATCCTTTAGTCATTATATTTATTGAGAGGTCTTTCCCTGTACCTTCCTCACCAACTATGTGTGTTACCACTGGTGTATACTCAAATGTAGAATATCTATATTTCATAGCACCTATAAGATACTCATACTCATCACCCCACATATATTGTAATAACTCTATAAACCTATATGGTGTAGAGTATGTACTAGGTTTAGCGCCATTAAATGCCTGTAGGTAACGGTTATGAATTGCTATATTAAACTTATTACCATGATAACCATAGTCCTTAGAATAGTCAGCATAGGTAGTTACTGTCTTAATTTTAGTGGTATCCCTACGTAGTTGCTCTGGCCGCACTCTAGTTATCTTCTCCATTAACTCTATATATACAGATTTGTTCTTTAAGTGGTATAGTATCTGCTGTGCCTTACTATCTTTATAACTCACTAAATACTCTCCAGTTGATGAATCGTAAAATACTTCTATAGGTGTTTTAATCTCCTTATGTGTTACAGTATATGTCACTTGCTTAGTTACTGCATCTAGATCATATCTCCATAGTCCATTAGTGTTACTTAGCATCCTCTGTATATGCTCTGAGTGTAACTCTGCCTGAGTTTTCCTACCTGTATACTGGTTATATTTCTCCATGGTCGCTATATAGTCTTCATGATTAATTGTTAAGTCTGATGCTAGACGAGTACTTAGTCGCTTATATACCTCGTTAGATTGCTGTGGTGGTATAGGGTCTGGTAAGCTGTAGAATTCATTAAACTGGTGTTGTGTAATTAAGTTCGCTAAGTATTCCTTAACTAGTGTGGCTGCATTGTCAGAGTTCCTCTCTAATGGCGATAGTGCTATCGCCCTAGCATTCTTTGGTAGTGAATTAATAACTATATTCGATATTAAAGTGTTAATAGCAGTGTTATATTTAGTTAGTGTGTAGGCATCATTGTGGTATAGTATTTCCTTACCAGTTTCTGCCAGTGTAGGTGCAATAACATTATGAGTTGGTCCGCTTAATATGTCTAATGTCGATTGCTTAGTATGTTGTGCTGGCAGTTGGATACTAGTGTCCTCTAAGTAATAGAAGTGTCCACCTTTCCTTAAGCTCTTAACTATATATGCACATTGGTATTGTGCTTGTAGTTGTGAATTGTATCTTAGTGCCTCCTCAAAACTCTCATCTGTATCAAAGTCTATTATAGTGAGGTTTGTAGTCGGTACTATATACACTGTGTCTAGAGTAGCTAGTTTGTCAAGGGTGGTAGTCTCTTGATTGTTTTGGTCACCCCACTTTATTTTACGGTAGTAGTTACTAAGTTGTTTCTTGGTTTCTGGTGTTACCTTAAAGTCCTTAGGTGTGTTGAGCGATACTATTTGTATACTAGTGGGCATTAGTAGCATTAGTAGCCTCCTCACGTGAGGCAATTGCCAGTATTAGAGGTTTAACTATTGAAAATGAGGTAGAGTGTTTGAAGCCTATTTTCTTAGATACTATGTGGTGCTTGTACTCTTTAATATCCATAGCTATTTCTGGTGCAAATGATACTATACGTTCCCAATAAAGTGGGTCCTTGTTTGTTTTGATATATTCTATCCATTGCTCATAATTCATAATATTCCTTTTTATTTGTTGATATTATATCATATTATTTATTAAAAATATATTAAAATTTTTTATTAATTCAAAAACTTATTTTAGTTTGCTGGTCTTATTAGTCTTATTGATGTGTTGGATTGTCTTATTTGTCTTATTTGTCTTATTTGTCTTATTGTGGTTTAGCTGTGCTCCAATTGGACAACTTGGGGACGAATAAGACAAAAGACAGAAGACGGAGGCTCTTTATGTAAGGGAATGTGATTCAACTGCGCAGTCCTGTTCAGCTTATTAGTCTTTTGCGTCTTTTACGTCTTTTTATATATTTTATATTGTCTTATTTGTCTTATTTGTCTTATTTGTCTTATTATATTTATTTATAATTAAAATAGATAATAAAATAAAACAAAATAGAACAGCAACTATAGTTCAATAGCACCTCGCTGTATTCTGCTTAGTTCTACAAACATGCTATCGTCTAGCTTTGACACTCGTACGCATTTAGTTAGCAAATCATTAACATCAATAGCATTAATAGGCACTTCCAGCTTATATTGCTTATTATTTATTAGTCTACTACAATATACCATAGTAGCCTCCATAGTTATAGTTGTGGTTTTATATTTCACTGTCATGGCTAAACTCCTTATATAGTTCTAAGGTACTATAGTTAGTTACAAAAGTATAATCCTTAGTATTAATATGATACAAATAGTATCTATAAGACCCTCCGAAGAGAGTCATAAGAAACTACTCACCTCTGAAGACTAACCAATCCTGCTCATAGTCATAAGTCTCTGGATTATTGAGAGAGCCTTTAAGAGCCTTTGCCTCTTTAGCAAGTTCCTGAGCTTTTTCAAAGTCACCGTTAGCCATTGCCTCAACGGCTTTAGAGTCAAGTTTTTTGATTTGGCTGTTTATTTTATTCCATTTAGATATTGAAGCTTTACAATACCCTTTCGATTTGTCCTTAGATATAACCATATCTTCTTGAGGTTCATACCGTTGATGGAATCGGCAATAGTAGTGCATTATCCCATCAATCTCTTTTGGTGGATTCATTGCATTTCCACCACTCTTTGGTCTTAAATTAGTATCTAATATATTAGATAGTTTTTCTTTAAATGCTTTTGACAATTTTGGCTGCGACTCTAGTAGTTCGAGCACTTCTACACTCACTTTGTTATATAATTCTGTTTTAGTCATAATAGACTCCTATTTGGTTAATTTGACACTATAAACTAGTATCTATAGAACGGCTCGAGAGTCGCTCTAAGATATAGTTACATATAATTTATTTTCACTATAAGTACAATTAAAACCTTGTAATATTCTATATATATCAAAGTAATAACTATCAGCTTTATTAGGTTTTATAACTATGGTTAACACTATAGTATCTTCTATAGTTATATAACTATATATAACACGGTCGTCTACAATTAAGTCACTTACATTTAGTTTTTTCATCTTCTATCCTTTATTTTTATATTATAATTATATCATAAGAAAGATTAGTTTAAGATTAAATTGAAAAGAAACTTTCTAATTAATTTAATCTGCTATTCTCTCTCTTTTGATACTTATATTATATGCTTTTTAATATTAAAACCAGATTAAATAGAACTTAAATCTATATTAAATTTTTATATTAATATTAATATCATATTAGATTTTAATATTAATTACGTTATACGCATGCGCGCCGCGCGATTATATGAGACACATGCGTATAACGTAATAAAGATTAAACTACGCTTAAATTTATTAGCTAGTTTTAAAATTTATTATAATTTAATATTATGGTCTGGCCCCCCCCCCATAGACGGTCTGGCTTTATAATTATAATAATACAAAA
>Ga0256840_1000878_pt1 | contig 29805 bp, 29 predicted proteins | sample 355202metaG_FD_185969 | JGI IMG/M metagenome (GOLD analysis project Ga0256840, IMG submission 185969) | Hydrothermal vent microbial communities from Mid Atlantic Ridge, Atlantic Ocean - 355-202 | ecosystem: Environmental > Aquatic > Marine > Hydrothermal vents | place: Atlantic Ocean: Mid... | reverse complement strand
CTACCAGTCATTTAATCGCTTCTGTTTTGCAAGAAAGTGGTCTTAATGTAGGCTTATACACTTCTCCACATTTAAAAGATTTTACAGAACGCATTCAAATAAATGGTAAACCTGCTCGGAAAAACTGTATAAATAATTTTATAAAAAGAAATAAAAATTTCTTAGAACAACAACAACTTTCTTTTTTTGAAATGATTGTTGGAATGGCTTTTGACTACTTTGCAAGAAAAAAAGTGGATATTGCAATTATTGAAGTTGGTCTTGGTGGTCGATTAGATTCTACCAATATAATAACACCTCTTGCTTCTGTAATTACAAATATAGGATTTGATCATACACAATTCTTAGGAAATACTTTAACGGAAATAGCAATTGAAAAAGCTGGAATTATTAAGCAAAATACTCCTATTATTATTGGAGAAAAACAACGAGAAATTGTTTCTATTTTTAATACAACAGCTGCTAAGAAAAATGCTCCTATATATTATGCCTCTAAAATCATAAAAGACGATTATCCAACAGATTTAAAAGGTAGTTATCAAATTAATAATGTAAAAACAGCATTACAAACTATTAAAATAATACAAAAACAAGGTTTTACTATCACAGAAGAGCATATTAAAAATGGCTTTTTAAATGTCGTAAAAAACACCAACTTAAAAGGACGTTGGCAACAATTAAAAACAAATCCAAAAGTTATTTGTGATACTGCACATAACACAGAAGGTTTAAAATATGTTTTAGAACAGTTAACCTCTGAAAAATACACGCAATTACATATCGTTTTAGGCGTCGTAAATGACAAAAATTTAGATACTATTTTACCCTTATTTCCAAATAATGCAATGTATTATTTTTGCAAACCAAATATTCCACGTGGACTAGATGCTGCGATTTTAAAAAGTACTGCAAGTAAATATATGCTCAAAGGAGAAAAATACATTTCTGTAAATCAGGCATATAAAACTGCACTCCGTTTTGCAAATAAAGAAGATCTTATATTTATTGGAGGGAGTACTTTTGTTGTTGCAGAAGTAGTTTAAAAATATTTTATTTTTTTTATTAAATATATTTGCCATATTAAAAAACTAGTCTATATTTGCAGTCGCAATTATAAGGGCGATTAGCTCAGTTGGTTCAGAGCACCTCGTTTACACCGAGGGGGTCGGGGGTTCGAATCCCTCATCGCCCACAAAACTTCACTACTTTAGTGAAGTTTTATTTTATTAAATAAATTATAAATCAAGGTCGGGAACCTTAAAATTTAACACATTATGCCTGTAAAAATTAGATTACAAAGACACGGAAGAAAAGGAAAACCATTTTATTGGATTGTAGCTGCTGATGCTCGTTCAAAAAGAGATGGTAAATTATTAGAAAAAATTGGCACTTATAATCCTAATACTAATCCTGCAATAGTTGAATTAGATGTTGATTCTGCTGTAAAATGGTTACAAAATGGTGCACAACCAACGAATACTGCTAGAGCTTTATTATCTTATAAAGGTGCTATGTTAAAAAATCATTTAGTTGGAGGTGTTCGTAAAGGTGCTTTAACTGAAGAACAAGCTGAAGAAAAATTCAAAGCATGGTTAGAAGAAAAAGAAGGAAAAATAACTGGAAAAACTGACGGTCTTGCAAAAGCTGCTGAAGATGCTAAAACAAAAGCTTTAGCTGCTGAAAAAGCAGTAAATGAAGCTAGAATTAAAGCTAACGAACCTGTTATTGAAGAAGCTGCTCCTGCTGATAGCGAAGAAACTGCTTCTAACGAGGAAGAATAAAAAATACTGTATTTATACAAAACAAACTTAAAACCTGGCCTTTAAAAGTCAGGTTTTTTTATACAATATATTATGAATAAAGAAGCGTGTTTTTATTTAGGAATCATTGCTCGAAAGCACAGTTATAAAGGCGAAGTTGTTATTGTTATTGATAGCGACGAACCTGGACTTTATGCAAATCTTGATGCTATTTTTGTAGAGATAAATCACAAATTAATTCCTTTTTTTATTCAAAAAATTAAATTACAAAAAGGCAATCAACTTCGAATTAAATTTGAAGATATTGATACCGAAGACGATGTCAAAAGTATTCTAAAAAGAGCGACTTACCTTCCTCTTACTTTACTCCCAAAATTGGAAGGCGATAAATTTTACTTTCACGAAGTCATTGGTTTTATTATTGAAGATGTTAACTATGGTATTGTTGGTAAAATTACTTCTATAAACGATAGTACTGCACAAACATTATTTGTTATTAAAAATAAAAAAATAGAAATTTTAATTCCATTAATTGATGAATTTATTAAAAAAGTAGATCGAGAAAATCGTAAAATTATTGTGGAAACTCCTGATGGGTTGATACAAATGTATCTTGAAGATTAACTTGTATACTGAGTAATATGTCTATTTTTAAGTTTAAACAATTCAGTATAAATCAAGATAAAACCGCCATGAAAGTTGGTACGGACGGTGTACTTTTAGGTGCTTGGACTTCTTTTATGACAAAACCATATTCTATTTTAGACATTGGTACTGGCACTGGTTTAATTGCTTTACAATTAGCGCAACGTAGTAATGCTGAGATCATTGATGCTTTAGAAATTGATGCCGATGCTTTTGAACAAGCTGTTTCTAATTTTGAACAATCGGATTGGAGCAATCGATTATTCTGCTATCATGCATCTTTGGAAGAATTTTGTAATGAAATTGAAGAAAAATACGATTTGATTGTTTCTAACCCTCCTTTTTATACAGACAGCTACCAAAGCAACACTCCTTCTCGAAATTCGGCTCGTTTTACCTCTTCTCTTTCGTTTCGAGAATTAATGCAATCTGTTTCTAAATTATTAAATAATAGTGGTGAATTCTCTTTAATTATTCCTTTTAAAGAGGAGAAAAACATCATTGCTCTAGCAGAAGAATTTTTATTATTTCCAAAAAGAATATGTAGAGTTAAAGGAAATATAAATTCCGCTATCAAACGAAGTTTAATGTCTTTTTCATTTCAAAAAGCAGAAATTGATTTTTCTGAATTATCTATAGAAATTAAAAGACATGAATATACAAAAGCTTATCTAAATTTAGTAAACGATTTTTATCTAAAAATGTAATCGTTAATTCTTATTTTTTAATTGATTAAATTCTACTAAATTAGTCATTCCTTCTTTATTTGGATTATCGGCAAATGATTGTACAAATTTTTCTACTTTTTTTGCAACTCTATCTTGTGGATATAATAATACTCGATTTACATCTCCAGCCCAATTATTGAGATAAATAATATGCTTTCCATCGTATTCTTGTGCATATTTTGTAATCTTACTTGGTAGTTTTTTATACAATGCATCGTCTACAATTTCTATGTAAAAATAATGTAACTTCGAAGAAAAGAAGCTAAATGATAGTAAATGATCCCAAAATCCAAAGAAATTTGTAAATGGCAATAGAAAAACCATAAAAAGAATTACTGTTTTTTTGAAGTTATAAAATTGCGATAAAATATCAAAATTAGATGTCGACTTGTATGACCAAAATAAAATAATAACACTTAGTATATTTTGTAAATTCCATGGTACAACATTAAACCCGTACCCTAACCAAAAGAGCATTATTACAATGGTAACATGCATTCCGACAATAGCTACTACTGCTATTTTTCTTGTTCTATTAAAGAGTAATAATAAACCTAAAATTGCTTCAATAAACGGTACACTATATGTAAATATTTGTCTTATTTTTTCTGGAATTATCGAAAAGTGCTTTGTTAGCGCATGCATCCATTGTGCGTTAAAATTTGCATTTATTTTATGTATTCCACTCCAAAAGTAGGTTGCTATAAAAATTAGCATCAAACAATGTAGTATTATGGTTGTATTTTTTCTGCTTTTCCGCAAATAGGAAACCACTAAAATAGTAAGTATGCTTTGGTAAAAATAAGGTTGCAATCTATTTTGATCTACCAATCCTAAATAGATATAGAGAAACACAATAGTAATCCCTATATAACGCTTTGGTTTAAAAAGAAATAGTAATAATAATCCTATCAAACTAAATGCAAAAATATAATCCCAAGGCGCTTGTGGAACTGGAATAAAATCAAATCTTGGTATTTTTGGAAAATCCGTTTTAGTAATCCATAACTTTGGTGTATATGCCATTGCTGCTAAAAAACCTAAAACTGCAAAAACATGGACTAAATAAATTTTATTCTTATTTCTTTGTTCTATAATCATTTGGTTCAATCTATTGTAACTACCAATTCATCATACGCTAAAAATACATTTTTTGGTAATTTTTTTTCTACTTTTGCATGAAACCCTAATTTTGGACTTATATGTGTAATATACGCTTTCTTAGGTTTCACTTCCTCGATTAACGCTAATGCCTTTTCTAAATTAAAATGTGTTGGATGTTCTTTAATTTGCAATGCATTTATTACTAAAACTTCTAAATCTTTTAATTTTAATTTTTCGCTAGTACCAATATAACTAACATCTGTTAAATATGCTAATTTATCAAACCTATAACCAAAAACTGGTAAATTTCCATGCATAGCCTTTATTGGTATTACTTGTATATTTTCTAATTGAAATCTTTTATTTTTAATTCTATTTGAAATAATACTTGGCGCACTCGGATATTTATTTTTTGTTGTAAAAATATACGCAAATCTAATTTTTAAATCCTTTAAAACACGTTTATGCGCATAAATTGGTAATGCACCATAACGTTGTGTAAATGGGCGTATATCGTCTAATCCTGCTGTATGATCGGAATGTTCGTGTGTATATAAGATTCCATCAATTTTAGTAATTTTTGCTTGTAACATTTGCATTCTAAAATCTGGACCACAATCAATTACATAATTATAAGCACTCCAAGATATTAGTACCGATGCTCGTAATCGCTTATCTTTTTTATCTGTTGATAAGCAAACTTCATTAGAACTACCGATAATAGGAATTCCTTTAGATGTACCTGTTCCTAAAAAAGTTAATTTCATAGAATAGTTATAAATTGTAATTATATGGCAAAAATAATATTATTTCGCTTAAAAATTAAAACAAAACTCATTACATTTGTAATAAATAAAAACTACTAAAATGGCTATTAGCATAAAAGGAGACATTGATTTAAAACATGTTCCAACAATTAAACGTAAAGCTTTGCGTATCAACTTAAATGCAAATATTTACGGAACTTTTGCTGAGATTGGAGCTGGACAAGAAACCGTTCGTAACTTTTTTAGAGCTGGTGGTGCTTCTGGAACTATTGCAAAAGCAATGAGTGCTTACGACAAAGATTTTTCGGATGCTATTTATGGTATTGAAAATGACAAAAGATATGTTACGGAGCAGAGACTAAAAAAAATGTTATCTCACGAAATTGATTTAATTGAAGAGCGGTTAAGTAGATCGAAGCATCCTGAAAAAATATTTTTTTCCTATGCTAATACTGTTGCAACTATTGATTTTGCGAAAAAATTTAAAGGGCATGGTTGGGTTGGTGTAAAATTTCAATTAGGTCCTTTAGAAGATTTTAATGAAATTATATTACACGTTCGTTTTAAGGAAACGGATGCTCGTTTACAACAAGAAACTTTAGGTAAATTAGGTGTAAATTTATTATATGGTGCTTTTTATTTGAATGACAGTCCAAAAGATTTATTAGAGTCTTTGTATGATAATATTGATTTAGATCAGGTTGAAGTCGATATGATTAATTTTTCTGGTCCACGATTTATGTATGTCGACAATCGTTTAATGAGTTTGTATTTGGTTAAAAATGGGTTTACTAACGCAGTAATGTTTGGTCCTGATGGAAATAATTTATTACCTGCTCAACAATTATACAAAGCAAATATTTTTACTTTAAGAGGTAGCTTTAGGCCTGTTACTAAAGTAAATATGGATATGTATGAAAAATCTATTGCTATTTTTCTGGAAGATAAAAAAGTAATTAAAGAGAAAACCAAGATCATTTTTGAAATTACACTTTCTAACTTAAGAAGTGATAAAGGCGAAATTAATGAACGTGACTTTTTAGATAGAGCCGAACTGTTATGTTCTCTTGGTCATAATGTAATGATTACTAATTTTCAAGAATATTTTAAATTGGTAGAATATTTCTCTGAGTTTACCAAGAAAAGAATGGGAATGGCTATGGGAGTATATAATTTAATTCAAATTTTTGACGAAAAATATTATAGAGATTTAAGTGGTGGTATATTAGAAGCATTTGGTAAATTATTCTTTAAGGATTTAAAAGTGTATTTATATCCTCTAAAAAATAAAGAAACACAAGAGTTTATTACTAGTGATAATTTAAAAGTACATCCTAGAATGAAAGAATTGTATAAATTTTTTAAGCATAATGGTAAGATTGTGGATATTACGAATTTTAATCCTAAAATTTCTGATATTTTTTCTAGACAAGTTCTTAAAATGATTGCTGAAGGAGAAGATGGTTGGGAAGAGATGTTACCAAGTGGTATTGCCGAACAAATTAAAGAAAAACGCTTGTTTGCATACTCTAGACGTAAATTTTCTAAATAACAGAATAGATTTTATAAACATTAAAAATCCCACTAATTTAAAATTAGTGGGATTTTTATTTTTTTTAATATTATTTATCGCATTACTTTTCGTAAAATACCTAACACTCCTCTAATAAATGTTGCGCTTGTAACTACTTTTAAAATTGGGTTCATTCGTGTGCTTTTACGGGTTGTTCTTCTTTTTTGTTTTGCTTGTTCTTTGCTCTTAGACTCTTTCTCTTCTTGCTCGTGTACTTTATTAATCTTTTTATTTAATAATTCATAAGCACTTTCTCTATCAATTTCTTCGGTATATTTCTTATAAATATAAGAATCATTTATAACTTTTTTTATTTCTGATTTAGATAAAATATCCATTCTACTCATTGGCGCTCTTAACATTGTTCGTACTAATGGCGATGGAATTCCTTTTTCGTTTAATCCAGAAACCAGTGCTTCTCCTATTCCTAATTGTGTTAGTACAGTTGCCGTATCGTAGTAATCGGAATCTGGATAATTCTGTGCTGCTAATTTTATGGCTTTCCTATCATTTGCTGTAAATGCTCTTAATGCATGTTGAATTTTTAATCCTAATTGCGATAATACATCTGAGGGTATGTCTTTTGGGTTTTGTGTGACAAAATAAATCCCAACGCCTTTCGATCTAATTAATTTTACGATACTTTCTATTTGACTTAATAATGCTTTGGATGCTTCTTTAAATATTAAATGTGCTTCATCAATAAATAGTACTAATTCTGGTCTTCCACTATCTCCTTGTTCTGGTAACGTTTCATATATTTCTGCCAATAATTGCAACATAAAAGTTGAAAACAATTTTGGTTTGTCTTGTATATCTGTTAATCGCAATACCGAAATAATACCTTTTCCATTTTTATCTACTCGAATTAAATCGTCTATTTCGAAAGAACGCTCTCCAAAAAATAAATCTCCTCCTTGTTGTTCAATTTCTACTACTTTACGCAATATGGAACCTGTAGATGCTGTTGATATTCTTCCGTAGTTTTCTTCTAACTCCTTTTTTCCTTCTGAAGTTGCAAACTGTAATATTTTTTTAAAATCTTTTAAATCTAATAACGGTAATTTATTATCGTCACAATATTTGAATAATACAGCTACAATACCGCTTTGTGTTTCGGACAAATCTAATATTCTAGATAATAATGTTGGTCCAAATTCGGCTACAGTAGCTCGCATACGAGTTCCATCTTGTTCTGAAATGGTTAGTATTTCTATTGGGAACTTTTTTGCTTCAAAGTCAAAACCAATTTTTGCATGACGTTCGTCTATCTTTGGATGTCCTGGGCTTGGTTGAGCCAATCCACTTAAATCTCCTTTTACGTCCATTAACAATACTGGAACTCCTGCTTCGGATAAATTTTCTGCAAACACTTGCAAGGTTTTGGTTTTCCCTGTTCCTGTTGCTCCTGCAATTAAACCGTGTCTATTTATTGTTTTTAAAGGCAACTTTACAAATGCATTTGTGATGGTTTCTTCTCCCAACATTGCTGCTCCTAAATTAATAAAATCTCCTTTGGTTTTATATCCTTCTTCTATGTATTTAAAAAAATCTTCTTTCTTATTCATTTTTATTATTGATTATAAGTTGCAATTTACAAAAAAGATTGAAATGTAGATTGTACTTCTATTCTTTTTGTGATACCCTCTTTGGTAAATTATTTACTATTAATAGCTTCTCTTCTACTATTTCTTTAGTTACTAAAATTAAATCTTACAAATACGACGATTAAAATCCATCTAATTCCATAATTTGAACTTTTAATATTTTATATTTGTCAAAATTTATTTTCTTGAAAAAAAATACAGATATATTAATTAAGAAAGGCGAAATGCTACCTTTGATGGAGGAGTTTTATACCATTCAAGGCGAAGGTTTTCATACGGGAACTGCTTCGTATTTTATTCGAATTGGCGGTTGTGATGTTGGTTGTCATTGGTGTGATGTTAAAGAGAGTTGGAATGAAAAATTACATCCCGCTACGTCTACCGATTTAATTGTTGCTAATGCTAAGAAATATGCAAAAATAGTTATTATTACTGGTGGCGAACCGTTAATGTGGAATATGGATTACATCACTTCCAAATTAAAACAAGAGAATCTAAATGTACATATTGAAACTTCTGGCGCTTACCCTTTATCTGGAAAATGGGATTGGATTTGTCTATCTCCAAAAAAAAACAAGTTACCTTTAGAGGAAATTTACGATAAAGCAGATGAACTTAAAATGATTATCTACAATAAAAATGATTTTAAATTTGCTTTAGAGCAAGCGAAAAAAGTTTCTGCAAAATGCACTTTATTTTTACAACCAGAATGGAGTAAAAAAGAAATCACTACTCCTTTAATAATTGATTTTGTAATGAAAAACCCACAATGGAAAATTTCCTTACAAACACATAAATACCTAAATATTCCATAAAATATTTTATGGTATTGTTTTTGTTTCATATATTCGCAGTACAATAAACAAAATTTGTACATAAACCATTTAATATAAATTATGAAAAAATTAATTTTTGCCGTTACATTATTATTTATTTCTGTTGGTATTTTCGCACAAGGAAAAGCACCTTCCGAAAAAGCTATAACCAAACTAATGTTTGTTAAAAAAGGGATGAGTACAGTTAATACCATAACAGATAATTTATCGCAAAAGATGAATACAAAAAATGCAACTGCTTTTAAAGCTGAAATGAATACTTATAAAAAGAACATGCTTGATAAAGCAATGCGTACTTTTAAGAGTGATTATACTGCTAGCCAAATAGATGCTATTTATAAAGAGTGTACTTCTGATAAAATCGATTATACGGATTTAACAAATAATTTCTTTGCAAAATGGAGAAGACTTAAAGGAGAATTTTTTAAAAATGCAAAAGAAACTTTTTTTAAGTACCAATAAAAATAAAAGCAACCTACATTCTATAAGACTCTAATTTTTTTGATTAGAGTTTTTTTATTTTGAGCAATTTTTTATTTTTCAATAATTTCTTTAGCGAAATTATAAATTCTTTCAAATTGTTCTTCCAATCCCATACTGCTATTATCAAAATTGATTGCATCTTTCGCTTTTTTTAATGGCGAATCTTTTCTAGTTGAATCGATATGATCTCGATATTGTACATTTTTTAAAATTTCTTCGTAACTTACATCATCTCCTCTATCTAATAATTCTTTATATCTTCTAGTTGCTCTCTTTTCTGGCGAAGCTGTCATAAACAACTTTAGTTCTGCGTCTTTAAAAACCACAGTTCCAATATCTCTTCCATCCATGACAATCCCTTTATCCTTTCCCATTTTCTTTTGTAGGGAAACTAATTTTTTACGCACCTCAGAAACTGTTGCGATTTTACTTACTAATTTAGAAACAGACATTCCTCGTATTTCATTTTCTACATTTTTATCATTTAGAAACATTTCTGCAAAACCTAATTTTTCATTGTATAAAAAATTTAATTTAATTTTATCTAAATTAGCAATAAGTTTATCGACATCAAAATGATATTCGTCAATTATATTTTGTTGCATTGCATATAGTGTAACTGCTCTATACATGGCACCTGTGTCTACATAAATATAACCTAACTGTTTTGCTAATTGCTTTGCAATTGTACTTTTTCCTGTTGAGGAAAATCCATCAATAGCTATCGTAATTTTTCTTTTCAATTTATCGTAATTTACTATTTAAATCAAACTGCAAACTAAAGGTACTTGTATTGGATGCTGGATGATATTTTGTATATGCATAATTAAATTTAATCGTACCAAATTTAATTCCAAAACCTGCCGAAAATCCTGCAAAAGTTCTTGTTTCTGTTAATTTTAATTCTTTAGCTCTTCTAAAATTATAACCTAATCGCAAGTTAAAATTTTTCTTCGGAAAAAATTCTGCTCCTACAATAAAATGTCGCATTGCATTGTCTAAAAAAGTTATTTTCTTATTTGTTGTAGTACCATCAATACTTGTTTCTGCATTGGATGGATTCTGTACGGAGATATTCCATTTCTGTAAATTATCTGCTGTTACATACCATTTTAGTGGAATTTTTTCCAACTCATAAGACATTCCTATTTCGATAGATAGTGGTAATTTTTCTCGTTGTTCATCAAAAGCATTTATTTGGTATCCCATATTTCGGATAACTGCTGTAAAAACATACGGTTTTTTGTATTCGTAATACGTAATTCCTAAATCTGCTGCAACTCCAGTAGAAGTATAATTATCTATCATTGCATTTATTCCTTTTATATTTGCTCCTACATAAAAATCTGACCATGGAATTTGGTATGCATATCCAATCGAAACTGCAATGTCTCTTGCATAAAAAGTACCTGTTTCGTTACCTTGCTCATCGGCACCAATTAATTTTCCATAATCTACAAAAGTAATTCCTCCGTGCAATGTTCCAAATCGTTTTGTGAATAAATGTGCGAAACTAACGGAGCCATAATTAACATCTGCTAAAAAATTAACATAATTAACTGCTAATTGATTATCCATTTCTTGATTTATCATTGCTGGATTCCATATCCCTTGATTTACATCGTCGATTAATGTTAAAACTTTCCCTCCAAGTGCTGCCTGCTTTGCTGAAGTTGGTACATTTAAAAAATTAAAAATTTGTTCTCCTCCAACTTGCGAAAAGCCAAAACTATAGCACATAAATAAAACAAATACTATTTTAATTTTCATAAATGGAATTAAGGGCATAAAACTACAAAAAAGTCTTATCTATATAGAACGAATTATTTCTAATATAGTATGCAAAAATTATTTTATTTCTTATTGAAAAAATAGAACGAAAAAAGGATATACTAATTTCGTTCTATTCTATATTTATTTTTAGGTATACTACATCATTCCTGGCATTCCTCCACCCATAGGCGCATGTGCTCCTGAATCTTCTTCTTTAATATCTACTAATGCACATTCGGTTGTTAGTATCATTCCTGCAACTGATGCTGCGTTTTCTAATGCTACTCGTGTTACTTTTGTTGGATCGATTATTCCTGCTTTAAACATGCTTACATATTCTTCTGTTTTTGCATTATATCCATAATCTTTTTTTCCCTCCAATATTTTAGATACTACAACAGATCCTTCACTTCCAGAATTTTCTACTATTTGGCGTAATGGTTCTTCTATTGCTCTTGCAATAATTGCTATTCCTGTTACTTCATCTAAATTATCGGTAGTTATTTTATCCAATACTTTTTTAGCTCTAATGTAAGCAACTCCTCCTCCTGCAACGATACCTTCTTCTACGGCTGCTCTTGTTGCGTGTAATGCATCGTCTACTCTATCTTTTTTCTCTTTCATCTCTACTTCACTTGCTGCTCCAACATACAATACTGCTACTCCTCCTGCTAATTTTGCTAATCGCTCTTGTAATTTTTCTTTATCGTAATCGGATGTTGTTGTCTCTATCTGCGATTTTATTTGACTTACTCTACCTTTTATGTCTGCTTTTTTTCCTGATCCATTTACTATCGTTGTATTGTCTTTATCGATTGTAATTCGCTCTGCACTTCCTAACATCTCTAATGTTGCTTCTTTTAATACAAAACCTCTTTCTTCTGCAATTACAGTTCCGCCAGTTAGTATTGCAATATCTTCTAACATTGCTTTACGTCTGTCTCCAAATCCTGGTGCTTTTACTGCTGCTATTTTTAGTGAACCTCTTAATTTATTTACTACTAAGGTTGCTAATGCTTCTCCATCTACATCTTCGGCAATAATTAATAACGGTCTACCTGTTTTTACAATTGGCTCTAGTATTGGCATAATATCTTGCATGGTAGATATTTTTTTATCGTACAATAAAATGAACGGATTTTCTAAATCTGTTAACATTTTTTCTGTATCGGTAACAAAATATGGCGATAAGTATCCTCTATCAAATTGCATTCCTTCTACAATATCCACATAGGTTTCCATTCCTTTTGCTTCTTCTATGGTAATAACGCCCTCTTTTCCTACTTTAGTAAATGCTTTTGAAATTAATTCTCCAACCGATTCGTCATTATTTGCCGAAATAGTTGCTACTTGTTTTATTTTATCTCCTTTTCCTACTTTTTGAGATTGTTTATGTAAATCTGCTACAATTGCTGCTGTAGCTTTATCTATACCTCGTTTTAAATCTAACGGATTTGCTCCTGCTGCTACATTGCGCAATCCTTCTTTTACTATTGCTTGTGCTAATACTGTAGCGGTTGTGGTACCATCTCCTGCCAAATCGTTTGTTTTTGAAGCTACTTCTTTTACCATTTGCGCTCCCATATTTTCTAAAGGATCTTCTAATTCTATTTCTTTAGCTACACTTACACCGTCTTTTGTAATATGTGGTGCTCCAAATGCTTTTCCTATTACCACATTTCTTCCTTTTGGTCCTAATGTAACTTTAACTGCATTCGCTAATGCATCTACACCTCGTTTTAATCCGTCACGTGCTTCTATATCAAATTTTATATCTTTTGCCATTTTATTTCTTGTTTTAATTTATTTCGTTTTTTTTTATTTTCAAACCTTTTTTTTAAAATCATTGAAGTTTACAATTGTGTTTTCATTACAAATACACAAATGGACAAACCAACGATTCTTCAATATTAAATTATTGCAAAAATATCACTCTCTCGCATAATCAGGTAATCGTTACCATCTAATTTTAATTCGGTTCCTGCAAATTTTCCATAAAGAACTGTATCGCCAACTTTTACTGTTGTAGGTTCTTCTTTTGTTCCTTTACCAACCGCTACAACTTTACCTTGCTGTGGTTTTTCTTTTGCAGAATCTGGTATGTATAATCCCGAAGCTGTTTTTGTTTCGGCTGCTATTGGTTCTACTACGACTCTATCTGCTAATGGTTTTATCTTTATTGTACTCATTGTTATTATTTTTTGAATTAATATCTGTTCTTTTTTGATTTACCAAAAGTGTGCCAATTGCTATTTATGATAGATGTTACTGACAATTTAAAACAAAAAATGCCAACGTGTCATACGTTAGCATTTTTATTTTGAAATAAGGGGAACTAATTTCAATTATTTGGTATTCTCTGTATCCTCAGATTTTGTTTCTGTTGAGGCTTTTGGAGTTGTTGTTGGCGCAGCATCAATTGGCTCTTCTTTTTTAACTTCAACACCATCTATAGTTTCTTTTAATTGTGTATCTGTATTTACGGAATTTCTTGGTATTGCAAAATTAGACAATAGTATTAATGCGAATAAAGAAATTGCTAACGTCCATGTTGCTCTATCTAAAAATTTATTGGTACTTTGAACGCCTCCTAATTGAGATCCTCCTCCTCCTCCAAACGAAGAACTTAGTCCTCCTCCTTTTGGATTTTGAACCATTATAATAAGTATTAGCAAGAGTGCTACGATTACAATTAAGATTAAAAATGCTGTATAATTCATGATTTGTATTTTTGTAAAAATTTTATTGCTTCGATTCGGTCTGCAAAGAAACTACTTTTTTCTGGATATTTCAAACTTAATATTTTAAAAGCAGATATCGCTTCATTATATTTTTTCTGTTCTAAGTAAACACGTGCTAAAGTTTCGGTCATTAAACTTGTGTTTTCTGTGGTACTTTCTACCGATATATCCTTATTATCGCTCGATTTTACTGGCTTTATTTTAGGTTTATTTTGTATAAATTGCTCTATTAAATCTATTTTTTGCGAGACTTCGGATAGCTCTTCTTTTTCTTTTACAACTGGTATTTTTGTTTCCTCAACCTGTTTTTTTTCTCTTTTTATTGGTTTACTTGGTGTTAATTGCAACCATTCGTTAAACGAGAACATGTCTCTTTTATTAAAATTAATTGGCGTTCCTATCTCCAATTCTTTTTCTTTGCGTTTTTTTTCTTCTTTTGGTTCTATATTATCTGGTAAAAATTCTTCATTATCTTTTGCCACATTTGTTTTTGGTTCACTCTCTTTGGAAACTGTAATCGATTCGTACAAATGCTCTATTACTTTAGAATCGACAACTTCTATTTCTTTTAAAATCGCTTCTTCGTTTTTAGAAACGGATTGATAATCTAATACGTTTGCTGTAATAAAGTCAAATAATACCGTTCGATTTGTGGTATACGCCGCTACTTTTTTTAAGGTATTATTGTACTTAAAATTTCGTTGTTCTTTTAAGCCTTTTAAATGAATTACTTGTGCTGCTTGAAAATACGGAAATGCTTCTAATACCAACTCCAAAGAACTTAATTGTTCTTTTGTCATTTCGTTTGGTTTTAAAGTAAGCTCTGTAAATTCTTCGGTATTCATAAATTCGAATTTAAGGTTGCAAAGGTAAAGTTTATTTTGTTTTTAATTTTCTAATTTTTATAGAAAAATAAGCGAAAATTAATGTCATTATTGGACTTAATAAATTAAAAAATGCAAACCACACATATTCTCCTGTTGCTACTCCTAATGTTTTTGATTGGTATGCTCCTCCTGTATTCCAAGGAAATAATATGGATGTTACTGTACCTGAATCTTCTAATGTTCTACTCAAATTTTCTGGTGCTAAACCTTTATCTTTAAATGCCTTTTGATACATTTTTCCTGGCACTACTATCGCCAAATATTGATCGGATGCTGTTCCATTAAAGAATATACAAGTTGCTGTTGTACTTGCAAATAATCCAAATGTTGATTTTGCATAAGTCAATAATGTATTGCTTATTTTTTGAAGTGCTCCTATTTCTTGCATAATCCCTCCAAAAAACATGGCGCATAATATTAACCATATTGTAGATAACATACCGCTCATTCCTCCTGCAGAGAACAATTCGTTTTTATCTAACAATTCGTTTCCTGAAGGTATAAAAACACTATTTGTCATTGAGTTCATTACGCCTCTGTATGCGGTATTAAAATTAAAAGTATCGCTTCCTGCGATTTTCATGATGACTTCTGGCTGAAATATTACAGCAAAAATTCCTGCTAAAATTGTTCCTACAAACAATGCTGTTAATGGTTTTGCCTTTTTTATAATCAATGCAATTACTACTATTGGCACAATAAATAACAATGGCGTTACGTAAAATGTATTCTGAATACTATCTACCAAAGATGTTGTGTCTTGCATTACATTACCGTTAAATCGAAATCCCAAAACAATAAATATTATTAACGTTATTAAAATTGTTGGTATCGTGGTATAACCCATGTATTTTACATGTGTAAAAACATCTGTTCCTGCCATTGCTGGTGCAAGATTTGTTGTATCGCTTAATGGAGACATTTTATCTCCAAAATACGCTCCTGACAATACTGCTCCTGCAATCATTCCTGCTGGTAATCCGAGGGCTTTACCAATTCCCATCAATGCGATTCCTATTGTTGCTGTTGTTGTCCACGAACTTCCTGTTGCTAAAGAAATGATACAAGTAATAACCAATGCCGCAGCTAAAAAAAAGGTCGGATTCAATATTTTTAATCCATAAAAAATCATGGTTGGTATGATACCACTTACTAACCATGTTCCTGCTAATGCTCCTACCATTAATAATATAAAAATTGCCGATCCTGTAGATTTTACATTATCAACTACTGCTTCTAACATATCATCGTATTTTATGTTTTTTGAAAAACCGATAACTGCTGCAACCACTCCTGCAAAAATTAATGCAAACTGATTTGCTCCTCCTGTTGCATCATCGCCGTAAATAAAAACATTATATCCCAATAATATTACTAATATTAAAATTGGAAATAATGCTTGAAAAAAGGTAATTTTTAGATGATTGTCTTGTTCTGTCATAAAATATATTTTAATGTGTAATGTTAATCATTTTAAACGGATTTTTAAAATTTTTATTAAAATCTATTCGGTTTGTACTATTTTTGTATCTTTAAATGTGAGATGTACCAAAATTTACCAAAATTAGAAGCCGAAGATTTTTACTATAACGAACAAGGTTATCGTGTTTTTACAATAAAATACCATTTAAAACGTGGTTATTGTTGTAAAAGCGGTTGCAAACATTGTCCGTATGGCTATGATAAAAAAACAGATTCGTTTAAAAAAGGAAAATAAATACCAAATTATTTATTATACAAAATTTATGCGTTGCACATTTATAAAAAACTTGTATATTTAACGAATGAAAAAAATAGTAGTCATATTATTAATTATAGTAGTGGCTATAAATGCTAGTTCGTGTAATAGAAAAACAAATGTAAAGACAGTAATGAATATACCAAAAAATGATAAAAAATATGATTTTACAGTAGCTGCTTGCGCTCCTAATCTTTATCCTGCCGAAATAATTGACGGCGCATTCTCTTTAGTTGATGGCACATCGCAATATATTCCATCTGGCGCTGTCTTAAAAACAGGTTGGGGAGGACTTACTCCTACACACATTAGCGGACCAGATTTAAAAGCATTACCTGTACGTTTTAATCTTACATGGGTTTCTTATGTTGAAAAAAAATTTTATAGAGGCTCTTTTAATTTGGATAAAGAACGTATTGCCTCTCTTTTTGAACAAGGTTATGAGGATGAACGTAAAAATCATCAAACCTTTGACGAAATAAAAGTAGGTCTTGCGCCTGGAGGTGTTGTTGTTGTATGGGTTAATGGTGGTGGAACTCAAATAGAAATCGGTAGGTTTATTGCAAAATCAATCGAAGTTACGAAAGACTATTTTATTCCAGACGCAACAATATCTATAAATCAATATCTAGAAGAAAACCTAAAAGAAGATTTACCTGAACAATATCAAAATAGTGAATTCTTAGATAATATTCCTTTAGGATTATGGGATACGTACAGAAAAAAATATACTTGGAAACCGCAAGTGAAATTTGCAAACGATAAAAGTACTGTTATCTCTATGGTAATTTACTATTACAACGGTGAAAAAATATTTACACATGCTGAAAGCAAAGAATTAGTAGCATTTCAAAAAAGAGCTATCCCTAAATACATAAGTATTATTTGGAAAGATAAAAATGATAATTTCTTTGGATCTCGTATTAAATTTGGTCGTATTTATGAAGATGATGATGATTTAAAAGAAGTTCAAAACGAAATTTTTAATGCCTTCAAAACCATTTACAATAAAGAAGAACAAGCAGAATTACAAATAAAAATTGATAAATATAACAGTCATATTAAATTGTATCTTACTAGTGAAAAGGATACTGTAGCTCTTCAAAAAGCTAAAATCAAAACATTCCAAAAAACCAAACGATAATGAGTATAAATTTAACAGCAACAGAAACAGGTGCAGAAAACACTAGAAATGTATTTAGCGGAACAAATATAAACACATCTAAAGTTTATACTGGAAAATCTAATTTCGAAGATTTCACACCAGACGATTCTGTAAACGTATATGTTGGTGTCTTTTTTGATGGTACTGCTAATAATAGAGACAATACAAATTCGCGATTGGCTTATGAAAGTATTGAAGCTCGTAAAAAGCAATCGAAAGGAGAAACATTAACCGCCAAGGAAATTAAAGCTGCAAATTCATATAAAGGTACCAAACAAGAAAAAGATGCTGCCAAAGCCTATGAAGGTTGGCTTTGGGGAACAAAAAGTGGTAGTTATGATAATGATAAATCCAATATTGCTAGAATGGAAACTTTCTATAACGACAAAACAACAGACAAAGTTATACAAACACATGTTTATATTGAAGGTGCTGGTACCAAAAGTGGTTCTAAAGATTCTGTTTTTGGTTTAGGTTTAGGTACTGGTTCTACAGGAGTTAGAGCAAAAGTAAAAAAAGCATGTAAAGAAATAGCATCTGCCGTAAAAAAAGCTGCTGGTGATATTGATGTTAATAAACTTATTATTGATGTTTATGGTTTTAGTAGAGGTGCTGCACAAGCAAGAAATTTCGTCTTTGAAATATCTCAGAAAGAAGGAGATATTGAAGATGTAATTAGTTATGGCGAAGGCGAAACTATCATTATAAAATTTAAACAAGACTACGGTCTTTTAGGAAAACATCTTGCACAGAAAGGTATCGAAATGAAAAGTAAATTAGATATTCGTTTTGCTGGCTTGTACGATACTGTACTCGCATTAGGTCTAGGTTTTGAACACGAAAATAATGTAAAGCGATTAAAAATGGTTGCCGTAAACAAAGCTCGATTTGTGTTTCATTTAGCTGCGGCCAACGAACATAGAAAAAACTTTAAACTTACAAACATTAAATCTTCTAGAGGTTTAGAAAAAACAATTCCTGGAGTACATTCTGATGTTGGTGGTGGTTATGTGGATAAAGCTAAGGACAATGTTATTTTAAAACGTGGCTACGATCACAAAGCAATGGAAAAGGAACAGGCTAATTTAATTAAAGAGGGTTGGTACAAAAAAAGTCAAATTCCTATTAAAACTTTTTATGGAAATCATATGGTAAGTTATGAGCTTGAAGGAAACAAGGAGAAAGTAAGTAATAAGTACAGTTTTATTCCATTGCAAATAATGGCGAAGTTTTCTGTTGATAAAAAAGTAGATATTTTAGAAAGTAAAGTCGTTCGAAAATTTTCTATAAATGGTATTCAAACATTAATGGATGCAAAAACGCAAATAGATAATTATGTGAATGGTTCTAGAGGTCGTTTTGAATTTGATAATGATAAAGATAGAGAATTGATTAAAACTTTGCGTAATGAATATTTTCATTGGTCTGCAAACTTAGGCAGTATTGGAATGGGACCTAATATAGAAAATGGAAAAAGAGTTCGTAAAATATTTCCTGGTTAATCTATAAGTCTCAGTTCGGTAAAAATTTGTTTGCCATTTGGATGTGTTTTTATTCCATTTATAGACACGTTTCAGAAGGACAACTGTATAGCAATCAAGATTACCTTTTTAAAAATCCAATGAGTAAATTAGTTGGTTTGAAGAGAATTGGAAAAAAGGCATCAAATCTGAAGGAAGTCCAACTAAAGATTTGAATTCTGTAAAATAAATTTTATCGAATGGAGGTTCTAATACCAATATCTCTCCCTTAATAAATCAATATCTTTTCGGCATGGTATTTGTGACTTTATTTAAAAATAATGATACAATGAAAACATTAAAATTACTTTTAACCGCTTTATTAATTTTATTTATTTTTACATCTTGCGCAACCGTAAATGTAAAAACAGACTACGATTCTTCTACCGATTTTAGCCAATTTAAAACTTTTGCTTTTTATAAAAAAGGAATCGACAAAGCTAAAATATCCGATTTAGACAAGCGTAGAATTTTACATGCTGTAGAATCTGAACTAAAAGCTAAAGGAATGACTGTTTCTAATAATCCTGACATCTTAGTTAGCATTTTTGCTAAATCAAAAAAACAAGTAAATGTATATAATAACAATCGCTATTGGTATCCTGCATATTACGGTTCGTATTGGGGAAGTCACGTATCTAGATATACCGAGGGTACTTTATTAATTGACTTGATTGACGCAAAAGGTAAAAAATTACTTTGGCAAGGTGTTGGTAAAGGCGCTTTAAGTACTTCTAATAATGTTACAAAAAAAGAGGCTCGTATTAATGAGTTTGTTTCTAAAATAATGGTTAAATACCCTCCTGTTAAAAAATAGAAAAAATAATTGCATACTAAAATTCTTTAAAGTCAACTAAATATTAGTTGACTTTATTTTTCTTAGTACCTCTATACATCTCATATTTTACAAATCGACATTCTAAACTTCCATTATACAATTGTATTTTTTTAGAGGTTCGTAATCCTACTTTTTTGAGTCCGTGCTGAAAATCGGAAGTGATTAACCAAGCATCTACTCCTTCATATCCTTGTTTTAAGGTATCTCCTATTTTTCCATAAAAAACAGGTATATCTACTTGTAAACGTTCTCCATAAGGTGGATTAAATAATACAATGGTTTTTCCCTCCAAGGGATTTGTACTCTTAAAAAAATCTTGATTCTCTATCTCTATAAATTCCGATAAATCGGCATTTTCTATATTTTCTTCTGCTTTTCTTATGGCGCTTGGTGCTTTATCAAAGCCTCTAATTTTTTTATCTGTTTCTCTAATTTTACTAATTAACGAATCTTGAATTTTTTCGAATAAATCTACATCAAAATCATTCCATTTTTCAAATGCAAATTCACTTCTATTCAAATTTGGTGGTACATTAACTGCAATCATTGCTGCTTCTATTAGTATGGTTCCACTTCCACACATTGGATCTATTATGTTTTGTGTACCGTCATAACCCGAAAGCAATAGCATTCCTGCTGCCAATGCTTCATTAATTGGAGCTATATTGGTTGATGCTCTATACCCTCTTTTATGTAATGAATCTCCAGAACTGTCAAAAGAAATTGTACAAGTTTCATTTTGTATGTGTATGTTTATTGCCAAATCTGGATGCTTTAAATCGATACTTGGTCGTGCATCGTATCGATCTCTAAAATAATCTACTATGGCGTCTTTTGTTTTAAGCGATACATAATGTGAATGCGTAAAATTTGGTGAACTTACTGTCGAGTTTACTGCAAATGTCTTATCTGTAAATAAAAATTCTTCCCAATGTATACGTTGGATTTTCTTGTATAAATCATGTTCGTCTCTCACTTTAAAACTTTTGTATGGTTTTAAAATTCGTATGGCTGTTCGCAATGCCATATTTGCCTTATACATAAATCCTGTATCGCCTTCAAAAGTTACATTTCGTATTCCTTCTTTTACATGCATTGCTCCTAAATTTCGCAATTCTTTAGCTAAGATAGATTCTAAACCATGCATGGTTTTTGCAAGCATTTTAAAATTTTCATTCATTTTACAAAGCTAATTAATTAATCTATAAAATGACATCATGTCTTGATACATTTTTTTTCGTTGCTCTTCAAAAAATCACTCGACATAACGAAATACATTAATTCTTGTTTTATTTATTTTTGAAAAACACATCTACCTCTTTTTAAACAATAAAATTTTGTACTTTTGTATCCAATTTTCAAAAATGACAAAACAAAAAGAATGGTTTGCCGAATGGTTTGATACTAGCTATTATCATATTTTATATAAAGATAGAAATGATATTGAGGCACAATTATTCATGCAGAATTTAATTACTTTTTTAGATTTAAAACCAAAAAGTAGTATTTTAGATTTAGCATGTGGCAGAGGGAGGCATTCTATTTATCTTCATACATTAGGTTACAAAGTTAATGGTGTCGATTTATCAAAAAATAGCATTCATTATGCCAAACAATTTGAAAAAGAAAATTTAACTTTTGCCGTTCATGATATGCGTGAATCTTTTGATCATAAGTTTGATGCTATTTTTAATCTGTTTACTAGTTTTGGCTATTTTGACGATGATGCTACAAATATTAATGTTCTTAAAAATATTAAAAATGGTCTAAAAAAAGATGGTGTTGCTGTTATTGATTTTATGAATATTGAAACTATTGCCAAAGATTTAATCGCTAAAGAAATGGTTATTAAAAATAATATTTCATTTCATATTACTCGAAAAATAGCAAACGAAAAAATTATTAAAGACATTCATTTCTCAGCAGACGATAGCGATTTTCATTTTACCGAAAAAGTACAATGTTTAACTCTTGAAAAAATTAAAAATTATATTTTAAAGGCTGGTTTGAAATTAAATCACACTTTTGGCGACTATTCTTTAGGCGAGTTTGATGTAACTAACTCGAAACGTTTAATTTTAGTACTTTCTAAATAAATGATTTACTTTGTTTTAATTTTATCTGTAATTATTGGTGCTGTAATTGTTTTATTTACAAAACCAACCAAATCTTTTACTCAAATATTGCTTACTTTTAGTGGTGCATATCTATTAAGTGTTACTATTTTACATTTATTACCTGAAGTTTTTGAAACTCATAATGCAAGTATTGGTTTATTTATTCTTTTTGGTATTTTAATTCAATCTATTTTAGAAAATTTTTCCAAAGGTGTTGAGCATGGGCATATTCATGCGCATAAACATTTAAAAACAGTACCTTGGTTATTAATTATAAGTTTGAGTTTACATGCTTTTTTTGAAGGCATTCCTCTTGGTAATGAAAATGATAGAAATACACTACTTTGGGCTATTGTAATTCATAAAATTCCTATCGCCATTGTTTTAACAACTTTTTTAATACAATCTAAACTGAATAAAGGGATTATTTTTGGAATTATTAGCTTTTTTGCTTTAATGAGTCCTCTTGGTTGTATTGTATGTGAATACATTCCTTTTTTCAATATCTATCTTACTGAAATTACCGCTATTATTATTGGTGTTTTTCTTCATATCTCGACAATTATACTTTTTGAATCTTCGGAAAATCACTCGTACAACTTTAAAAAATTGATTGCCATTTTAGTTGGCTTTGGTGTTGCTTGGTTGAGTTTGTAGTTGTTTTTCTTTTTTAATTTCCTACTTCACTAATAAATCTAATTCGCATTAGACGTAGTTCTTCAATATCGTAATCGCCATCAAACTCTTCTAATGCTAAGTCTATTTTATCGGACTCTGCATCCATAAAGTATTCAAAAATATATTCTTGATCTTCTTCATCTATCATTTCATTAATACAATAAGTTATATCTAATTTTGTTCCTGAATACACGATGCTTTCCATTTCATCGATAAGTTCTTCCATAGACAAACCTTTCGATTTTGCCATATCTATTAATGGAATTTTTTTATCGGTATTCATTATTATGGATAGTTTTAACCCTGAATTTGTTCCTACACTTTTTACTACGATATCGTCTGGTCTAAATATTTCATTTTCCTCTACATATTCTGCTATTAAAGTTACGAAATCTTGTCCATATTTTTTCGCTTTCCCTTCTCCAACACCATGAACATTTGCCAGTTCTTTTAAGGTTATTGGATATTTTAAAGTCATATCTTCTAATGATGGATCTTGAAAAATAACAAATGGCGGTACTCCTTTTTCTTTTCCTACTCTTTTTCTTAAATCTTTAAGTAGTTTCATTAACGCTTCATCTGTAGAAGCTCCTGTCCCTTTTGTATTTATTATGATATTATCATCTCCATCCATATCATAAATATGATCTTCCGTCATTAAAAATGATACTGGATTTTTAACAAATTTTAATCCTTCTTTTGTCGTCTTTAAAACTCCATATTGCTCTATTTCTTTGGATAATTTATGGTCTACTAGTACTTGCCTAATTAATGCCATCCAATATGATTCTGACTTTTCTTTACCAGTTCCAAAGAAAGGCTGTTGGTCTGTTTTTCTTGATTTTAATAATGCATTCGATTTTCCTACCAATACATTAATAATTTCTTTGGATTTATATTCTTGATTGGTATCTCTTACTACTTCTATTAATTTTTTAACATTTTCTTTTGCTTCTACTCTTGTTTTAGGATTTCTTGTATTATCATCCATATCTGCTCCATCTCCATTTACTTCATCGAATTCTTCTCCGAAATAGTGCAATAAAAATTTCCGTCTACTCATCGATGTCTCTGCGTATGCGACAACTTCTTGCAATAAAGCCATTCCTATTTCTTGTTCTGCAACTGGTTTTCCTGCCAAAAATTTTTCTAATTTTTCTATATCTTTATATGCATAGTATGCCAAACAGTACCCTTCTCCTCCATCTCGTCCTCCTCGTCCTGTTTCTTGGTAATAACTTTCTAAACTTTTTGGAATATCATGATGAATTACAAATCGCACATCTGGTTTATCTATTCCCATTCCAAATGCTATTGTTGCAACTACGACATCGGTATCTTCCATCAAAAACATATCTTGATGCTTTACTCTTGTTTTTGCATCTAATCCTGCGTGATATGGTACTGCTTTTACTCCATTTACCTGTAAAACTTGTGCTATCTCTTCTACTTTTTTTCTACTTAGACAGTATATAATTCCTGATTTTCCTTCGTACTGTCTCACAAAGCGAATTATATCTTTATTTACTTCTTTTGTTTTGGGACGTACATCGTAAAATAAATTTGGTCTATTAAATGATGCTTTGAAGCGATTTGCATCTGGCATTTTAAGATTCTTTAAAATATCTTCTTCTACCTTTACTGTTGCTGTTGCTGTTAATCCTATAATTGGGACTTCTGCAATTTGTGTTATGATACTTCGTAAATTTCTGTATTCTGGTCTAAAATCGTGTCCCCATTCGGAAATACAATGTGCTTCATCTATTGCTAAAAAAGAAATTTTCTGCTCTTTTAAAAAATTGACATATTCTTCTTTTATTAGCGATTCTGGCGCCACATACAATAATTTTGTTATGCCATTTTCAATATCTTCTTTAACTTGTGCTACTTCGCCTTTATTTAAAGAGGAATTTAATACATGGGCAATTCCTCTTTCGGTAGAAATCCCTCGAATTGCGTCTACCTGATTTTTCATTAAGGCGATTAATGGAGAAACTACAATAGCTGTTCCTTCAGACATTAATGCTGGTAATTGGTAACAAAGTGATTTCCCTCCACCAGTTGGCATAATCACAAACGTATTTTGACCTTTTAATAGACTTTCTATAACTGGTTTTTGTAAGCCTTTAAACTGATTAAAGCCAAAATATTTTTTTAAAGCTTTATTTAGATCAATTTTTACTGTATTCATTTTATTAATTATCTATTTTTAATACATTTGCAACACTCGTATACTAAACTCAACTATTTTCTGTGGTTTAAATATACAACTTTATTTCACTTTGAAAAAATATATATTGAAAACACAAAAGAACATTTTAAGAATTGCCAAACAAACTATTTTAGAAGAAAGTAAAGCGATAGCGAATTTAATACATTTTTTGGATTCTGATTTTGAAAATGCTGTAAATTTTATTTTCAAATCAAAAGGTCGTGTTATTGTTACTGGAATTGGCAAAAGTGCGAACATTGCAACGAAAATTGTTGCGACATTTAATTCTACTGGTACACCTTCTATATTCATGCATGCCGCAGATGCTATACATGGCGATCTTGGTAATATTCAAAAAGACGATACTGTTATTTGTATTTCTAAAAGCGGAAATACTCCTGAAATAAAAGTTTTAATTCCGTTAATAAAAAATAATAACAATAAAATTATTGCTATTACAGGAAATAAATCTTCTTTTCTTGGCAAAAATGCCGATTGTGTTTTAAATACTTTTGTCGAAAAAGAAGCTTGTCCAAACAATTTAGCTCCTACTTCTAGCACAACTGCACAATTAGTTATGGGCGATGCATTGGCTGTTGCGTTACTGGAAATAAAAGATTTTACCAGTACCGATTTTGCAAAATACCATCCTGGCGGTGCTCTTGGAAAAAAATTATATCTTAGAGTTCGTGATTTGGTAGAAAATAATGTCGTTCCAAAAGTAGACATTCATACTTCTATTATTGATACTATTATTGAAATTTCTGCGAAACGTTTTGGCGCTACTGTAGTTTTGGATGAGGATAAAATTGTTGGTATGATTACCGATGGTGATATTAGAAGAATGCTAACAGATCATCCTAATTTAGACCATTTACAAGCAACCGATATTATGAATACCAATCCGAAATCCATACAAATAGATGATATGGCTATTAATGCTTTAGAAAAAATGGAAATCAATAATATCTCTCAATTACTTGTTCTAGATAAAGATAACTATGTTGGTATGATTCACATTCATGAACTTTTAAAAGAAGGCATCTTATAACTTCATTTCGATATTCCTTCTCAATTTAAACTTCAAATCTTACATTTTGTTTAAATTCTGTAAAATAAATTTTATATCGAACTGAGGTTTATAAATAAGCACGTTACAATTACGGAGCATATAAACTTGTATTCATCTAGGAAAAAATAATCGAAACGGTAAACGAATTATTAATCAAACTCAGATTATTAAAGGTAATTTTTTAAAAAATAAATTTGGCAATCTTAAAACTAATTGTATATTTGCCGACCAATAAAAACGAGTAAATTTTAAAGTATTTAAATTATGCCAAAAAGAACATACCAACCGTCAAAAAGAAAAAGAAGAAATAAACACGGTTTTAGAGAGAGAATGGCTAGCGCAAACGGTAGAAAAGTTTTAGCTAGAAGAAGAGCTAAGGGTAGAAAAAAAGTTAGTGTTTCTTCTGAACCACGCCATAAAAAATAATAATTTTATTATATAATTATATCGTAGAAGAGCGCTCTTAGCGCTCTTTTATTGTTTTTAATACTTGCTTTTAGTCTGTTGAACAACAATAATACCAACTCAACATCAAAATACGCTATAAATTATTTATCTTTTCACGTTTTACTGCACTTTAAATTTAAACCATAGCTATGCTATGCTTGAAATTTCAAGATTGTAAAACATAAAAATAGTTCAAATCTATTTAGCACATTTTGAAAGTGAATTGGTATAAATTTATTTTTGTATATTTGCTTCATCTTAAAAATGTATTATATGCAAGAAGAAAATGTAAAAATTAAGGGTAATATTACCAAAGAAGTAATTGACACGCTTATTGGGTTAATGAAAGATGTTATTGGTGAAAAAGCCGTTAATATTGTTTTAAAAAATATAGATGTTAGTGAAGGCGCTAAAGGTAGAGATATTGTTTATGCTTTTGCAGAATCAACAACTAATATTTTAAGCAAAAAAGCTTCTTTCGCTATTCTAAGGCAAGTTGGTAGAGAACTTGCTGCTGTAATTATGTCTAAACATCCTAAAGACACTTGGGATTTTGTTTTAGAAACCACACTTAACGATTTAGGTTTTGCACAAAAAATTCTTAAATCTGAAGGCAAATCTTTTATTTGTAACTGTGTTTTTTACAGCGTACTACAACGTAACAATTTGAATCCTATTGAGCATTCTGTTTGTTGGACTGGATGGGGTTTTATCGAAGGTTTTATGCGTAAAATTGAAGATATTAAAGGCATTCAATGGGTTGGTCGTGATAACGAAAATAACCGATGTCAATTTGATTATATTAAAAACTTTTAACATCGTATTCTATATATTAAAAAACTCCAAATTATTTTTGATTTGGAGTTTTTCTTTTCGCTCTATATTTGTATTAACTTTTCAACATATTTTCTAAAAAATAAGCACAAAAATCTCGCATTGTTTCCGTCATTTTATCATCTCCTGTTGCTGTTTCGTACGTATCTGCCATAGAGACTAAAGTTTGATGAAAAAATTGTTTCATTTCATTTACTGGCATATCTTTTGTCCATAAATTTACTCTAAAAGTTTCTTTTTCTGCACTATCCCAAACGGATAATAAGGCTGCTTTTGCTTCCATATTTTCTATTTTCCCATCATCTGCGCTCCAATAAAGTTCTTCTGGAACTCTATTTTCATCTAATCCTACATTTATTACTATTTTTGATTTATGTTCTATTGCCATTATTTTTGTTTTGTTTTATTTGCTTATTTATTATTTATCTGTCTTTCTAATTGATTTACATAACAATCTGCGAAGATAATTTTAAATCTACTTTCTCGGTTTGTATTTTGATTTTTTAAATATTTCTTCATTTTCAGTTTGCATCAATTCCTTTAATTTCGATTTGCTATGCTTCATGTATGATTTTACTATTTGCCATCCTATCCATGTTCCTACTCTTCCTGGCGATTCGGAATCAATATCTAAATAAAATTTCGTAAATGGTGCTCTATCGATAAAACGTTTATTCAATTTTAAATCGGTATTGTATAACAGTTTTTTTTCTACAAAGTAGTTCCAAATCATTCTTTCATTTGCTTCTACCCATTTTAATTGCTCTTTTGTATATCCTATCTTATTTGCTTCGGATTCTTTTGGTAAAAAAGCATCCAACGCATACAATAATTTTCCTTGCTGAATTATTCTTGCTATAAAAGTTCTATCTTTAGATCGAAACACAACTGATCTTGCCAATTCTTCGGCTACCGATACTATTAAATGCTCCTTGGTAAAATTTTGCTTTAAATAATCTGGATAATCTTCATAAATTTTACTGTCTGTTCCTAAAAAAACATCTAACGAAATAAACAATAAACTGTCTGTATAAACTACTTGTTGTTCAAAACTCACATTAGAATTTACTGTAACTATTTTTGGCTCTTTAAATTTTGGATAATAATATTTTATATGTTGGAATAAGTCTTTTAATTTTTCTTTTTCCTTTTTTAAGTTCGGAAATACCTTTTGTGTTTCTACAAATAGCTCTTGTTCATCTTTATCTTGCATTTTTTTTACCCAAATACTGTCTATATTGTGTGGAAATAAATACCGATATTCTTTTTTTATTTTCGATAAATCGGAAGGCAACGCTTTATAAAAATCTTGTTCAAATCGTTTTATTTTAACATTTGCTTTTATTTTTGAAACGTCAATAATTAAATTCTTTTCTTTAGAACAACTAAAAAAAGTTATTAAAACCAATATATATATAATTCTTATTCTCATTAAATAGTATTTACAAGCGTACAAAACGATTTTTTCTTACTTTTGTTGCAAATCTAAAAATTTGTTTTAACATGAACGTAGAAAAAGTTACAAATCATATTGTTAATTGGTTAAAAAATTATGCTAACAAGGCAAAAGTTAGTGGTTTTGTTATCGGAATTTCTGGCGGAATTGATTCTGCTGTTACTTCTACCTTGTGTGCTTTAACTGGTTTGGAGGTTTTATGTTTAGAAATGCCGATACATCAAGGAAAAAATCAAGTTAGTAGAGCGCAAGAGCATATTGCTCAATTAAAAAATCGGTTTCCTAAGGTTTCTAATCTTGAAATTGATTTAACCGATACTTTTGAAACTTTTAAACTGGCCATTCCAAAAGTAATTTCTTCAGATAAGGTCGATTTATCTCTTGCAAATACTCGTGCTAGATTACGCATGACTACCTTATACTATTTTGCTGGTCTAAACGGTTTATTGGTTGCTGGTACTGGCAACAAGGTCGAAGATTTTGGTGTTGGTTTTTTTACCAAATATGGTGATGGTGGTGTGGATTTAAGTCCTATTGCGGACTTATTAAAATCGCAAGTTTACCAAATTGCGACACATTTAGATGTTCCTATTTCCATACAAAAGGCACAACCTACTGATGGTTTGTTTGGAGATACTAGAACCGATGAAGACCAAATTGGTGCTAGTTATGACGAACTAGAATGGGCAATGCTAATGAAGGACAATGGTAAAAATATTTCTGATTTTTCTGGTAGAGAATTGGTTGTTTTTAAAATTTATACGAGTCGACATAATGCGAATAAACACAAAATGGTTCCTATTCCTGTTTGTGAAATTCCTGAA
>Ga0256840_1000877_pt1 | contig 29827 bp, 26 predicted proteins | sample 355202metaG_FD_185969 | JGI IMG/M metagenome (GOLD analysis project Ga0256840, IMG submission 185969) | Hydrothermal vent microbial communities from Mid Atlantic Ridge, Atlantic Ocean - 355-202 | ecosystem: Environmental > Aquatic > Marine > Hydrothermal vents | place: Atlantic Ocean: Mid... | reverse complement strand
ACTTTGTGAGAAAAACGAATGCACACTTTCTTTCAATCTTAATTTAATAAAGTATCTTTGCAACCAAATTAAACAATAATGAACAGTATAGTTGCCATTGTAGGAAGACCAAATGTAGGAAAATCTACTTTATTTAATAGATTAATACAAAAACGACAAGCCATTGTAGATGACACAAGTGGTGTAACTCGTGATAGACATTACGGTCAGAGTGAATGGAACGGAAAACCTTTTTCTTTAATTGATACTGGTGGTTACGTTAAAGGCTCAAGTGATATTTTTGAAGCAGAAATACGCAAACAAGTACAATTAGCCATTGAAGAAGCCGATTTTATTTTATTTGTAGTAGATGTTACTACAGGAATTACTCCTACTGATAATGAAGTTGCCAATCTTTTAAGAAGAGTGGATAAGCCTGTTTTTTTAATTGTGAATAAAGTAGATAATGCGATGCGTGATGCAGATGCAACAGAGTTTTATTCTTTGGGTTTAGGAGCATATTTTACCCTTTCGGCAATTAATGGTAGCGGAACAGGAGAAATATTAGACGCTCTAGTAGAAAAAATGCCAGAATTTGAAGAAGAAGAGCCTAGCGAATTGCCAAAATTTGCGGTTGTTGGAAGACCAAATGCTGGAAAATCATCATTTATTAATGCTCTTATTGGAAAAGATCGAAATATTGTTACTGATATTGCTGGAACTACTCGTGATTCAATTGATACTAAATTCAATAAATTTGGATTTGATTTTAATTTGATAGACACTGCTGGAATTAGAAAAAAATCTAAAGTCAAAGAAGATATTGAGTTTTATTCTGTTATGCGTGCTGTACGCTCTATTGAATATTGCGATGTTGCCATTTTAATAATTGATGCTACTCGTGGATTTCAAGGTCAAGATCAAAATATATTTTGGTTGGCGCAAAAAAATCGTAAAGGAATTGTTATTTTGGTCAATAAATGGGATTTAATTGAAAAAGACACCAAAACTGCCAAAGCCTTTGAGGAAGAAATAAGACGAGAAACAGCTCCGTTTAGAGATGTTCCCATTGTTTTTATTTCTGCTCTTAACAAACAGCGCCTTTTAAAAGCCTTAGAAACTGCCGTTGAAGTGTTTAAAAACAGAAGCATTAGAATACCAACAAGTAAACTTAATGAAACCATGTTGCAGGTTATAGAACATAATCCGCCTCCAGCAACCAAAGGTAAATTTATTAAAATTAAATATTGTACACAATTACCTACACCAACGCCACAATTTGTGTTTTTTGCTAATTTACCTCAGTACATTAAAGATCCGTACAAACGATTTATTGAAAATAAAATGCGTGAAATTTATGATTTTTCTGGAGTACCAATTACTATATATTTTAGAAAAAAATAATTTTATTAAAATTTTCAAACACAAACCTCGCAAGTTTTCAAAACCTGTGTAACTATTCACCCTCTTTTTCTCGCAAAGACGCAAAGACGCAAAGGTTACCAAGTTATCAGTAAAAAAATAGGATAATTAGTTATTACCAAATTATAGTAGAATGATAATATCCTCTAAATTAAAATTACATTCAACTTAGCGTCTTTGCGCCTTTGCGAGAGTTTTATTTTTTATTTTGTATGCTTTGAGAGGAATTAATGGCTGAATAGGTACAAACCTGTGAGGGTTTTTTATATTACAACATATCACAAGGCACGGTTTTTGATAATTAGTTACCAACTCAAAATCATATATTATGAAATCTTTACTTATTTTATTTTCTCTACTAATTTTCAGTGCTTGTGTACCTTATAAAATTGCACCAAAAATTGACGATTACAAAATAACCAATGCCAAAAGTTTTAAAAAAGGCTTACCAGAACAAACTGCCTTTATATTTTCTGACCCTAAAAAAGCATACGAATTTTACGACTATATTGATGCTAGATTTGGATTTAAAAATCAGCAATTAGGTAAATATTTACCTGCAAAAATTAATGACAAGTCGTATTATTTTACATTTTACGAAGTAGAACGCAAAACAAAAACTTTAAATATTGCACCTATTGTTGCTGATGTAGCTACAAATGATAAAATATATCAAACCAACTTACAAGATTATTATACATCTAGAAAAGGAAAATGGTACATTGCCATAACTATTAGTGATGACAAAAATTCTGATTGTCTGTTAAATTCAATAAAAGAAAAAGAAAACATTATTCAATTTTTAAAAAAAATGAAAAATGATTACCTAAACACTGCAAACTATACAGAAACTAGAATGCGGTTTACATCAAATTAAACTTTATTGTAATAATTTTAGAGAATGAATCTACTGAATTGATGTTGATTTAAAAATGTTGGCTCTAGTTTGAAATTGCGTTGTTAAACTAACCCCAAGGGACACTAAGAAGGCACTAAGTTCACAAAGCTGTTCGGGAAAATTGTTCCATATATACAAACATATCTTTAATGTTTTTTGGACTAGTTTGTTGTTTAATTTTAACAATTCACATACAGCTTTGTGTATTTTGTGCATTTCTTTTCAATTCTTTTTTGGTCGAGGGGTTTATTGAAGTTTTTTTTATAAACAATTGTTTATTAGATAATTAGTCAATTAAAATCTTCTGGTAAAAAAACCCTAAACAGCTAAGACTACTTCAACAAACCATCCAACAATTGTTGTAATTTTGGATTTGATGGTCTTGCTGCGTTGGCATCAACTATATTTCCTTTTGGATCAATCAATATAAATCTTGGGATACTTCTAATACCATAGGCTTTAATAAAAGTGGAATTCCATGCTTTAGTTGCATATAATTGCAACCAATTCATTTTACGATTAAAAATCATTCTTTTCCAACCATTTTTTGCTTGTGTTGCATCGTTTTTATAACCTCTTCCGTTATCAACAGAAATACTTATAAACTCAATATTTTTATTTTTATATTTTTCAACTAATTTTTTAAGATGCGGAATTTCACGCTTACAAGGTCCACACCAAGTTGCCCAAACATCAATATATACGTATTTTCCTTTAAAATTATCTAAGGAATACTTTTTACCTTTATCACTCAAATAATTAACAAATTTAGGAGAAGGATTTCCTTTTGCAAACTTAGTAAAGAACTCGTGTTCTTTCATATAATTCTGCTTAATATAAGCTATGTATTGCTTGTTTCTTTTTAATGCTCTTTCCTTTAAAGTTGAATCAATTTTATCTGATTTTAATAAATCGTTAAATTTTTGTTCCAATCCATTAACCTTTTTAAAGAAATCTTCTTTAGATAATTTATAAAAAGCTTTTCTATCGTTTACTCTTTCAGATTTATCTAATTCTCTACGCTCTAATAAATATTTTGTAGTTTCAAAACCATTTCCTTTAAAGGAAATAGACTTTGCAAAATCGTCAAATTTATATTGTAATTTAATAAAATCTCCATTTTTTAGAAAAAGGATCATTTTATTTTTACCATCATAGAAAGTATATGTGTTTGGTTTATATAGCTTTAAGGTGTCTTTAAATGTGCCGTCTAAATTTACTTCAATCCGTTTATTTAGACCATGTTGTGTGATATCAATGTTTTTAGCATCATTATTTTCTATAATCCCTTCAATGGTAACATAGTCTTTTGGAGCTTCTTCTTTACAAGAAAGTAATGAAATAAGTATAACAAAAATAAATATAATATTTTTCATTTTTTATTTTAATAAACTGGTTAATAAATCATTAATTGAAGGACTTGATGGTCTTGGAGCATTTGCTTTAACCACCTTTCCTTGCGGATCAAGTAAAATAAATCGTGGTATAGAATTAATTTGATATTCTTTTGCAAACGAATCTCCTTTGGTAGCAAATAGCTGTATTCCACCCATTTCTTTGGTTTTAATCATTTTTCTCCAAGCTTCTTTTGCCGTTTCTCTATCCACAGAAATACTCACAAACTGAATATTTTTACCTTTAAATTTTTCTTCTAATTTTTTTAAGTGAGGTATTTCTCCTAAGCATGGTCTGCACCAAGTTGCCCAAACATCAATATATACATATTTACCTTTTAAATCTTTTAGAGATGTTGTTCCTCCTTTATAATTTTCATAATTAGTAAATTGAGGTGAAGGATTTCCTTCTAATTTTTTATACTTGTTTTCTTCTGCATTTACTTGATTGTATTGTTGTTTTAACACTTCTGATAAATCCGAAACACCTTTCTTTTCTTCACTTAAAAATGCAGTATCTACATCTTTTGCATTATCCACTAAGTTTTTAAATTTAGCAACTAATTCATTCGATTTTTTTTCAAAACTAGCTTTATCTAAGCCAAATAGTTCTTGAATATTTACTTCTTTTTGCATTTTCATTTTCTGAGCAATGTAATTATTTGTTCCTGCTCCTTTTCCTGAAAATTTTAATGATTTTACGGGTTCTTTTACATCAAACGACACCTTAATATCATCGTTGTTTTTTAAAAATATTCTTGAATTAATTCCTCCCGAAAATAAAAATAATTCTCCTTTATCTTTTAAATGCAAGGTGTCTTTAAATGTTCCATCTTCATTAATTTTAATTTTCTTTGTGTAACCACTCCTTGCACTAATAGTGATTTCTTTTGCCGTTGGATTTTCTATTTTACCTGATAATTTTGCGTAATCATTTTTTGTTTCTCTACACGAAACCAATAGCATAAATGTGCTTAACATCAATAAACTAACTTTTTTCATTTTATTTTAATAATTTATTTAATAATTCTTTTGTTTTTGGGCTAGAAGGTCTTGATGTGTTTGCATCAACAACATTTCCTTTTGGGTCTATGATAATAAAACGTGGAATACCATCTATTTTATATCCTCTAACAAAGGTAGATTTCCAACCGTTATCTGCATACAATTGCACACCTTTCATCTGTTTTTTTGCAATCATTGCTTTCCAACCTTTTTTTGCTAATTCTTTAGATCTTCCTTTATAACCACTTCCATCATCAATTGAAATACTTAAAAAAGTAATATTTTTACCTTTATATTCTTCTTCAAGCTTTTTTAAAAATGGAATTTCTGCTTTACAAGGTCCACACCAAGTAGCCCAAACATCTACGTATAAATATTTACCTCTTAAATCTTTTAAGGATGTTGTTCCTCCATTATAATTCTCGTAATTTTTAAAATCTGGTGATGGTTTACCAATAAAGGAATTAAATTTTTCTTTTTCGGCTTGCACCATAGCGTATTCTTTAAGTAAACCTTCTTTAAATTTTGATAAATTCTCTTTTTCTTCTGCTATAAAATCAGCATCTAAGTTTTTAAAATTAGCTAATTTATCATTTAATTTATTAGCTATTTCATCAACTCCCTTTTTAAAGTTTTCTTTATCTGAATCAAATAAAGTAGCCGTTAATAAACGCTCTTTTAACAGTGATTTTTCTGCTAGATAATTATTATTAGGAGCTCCTTTTCCTGAATATTTAACTGTTTCATCAAATTCTTTGGTATCAAGTGTCAATTTTAAGTCATACCCGTTTTTTAAGTAAACTTGTGTGTATTCATTACCATCAGAAAAGTAAAAAATTTCTCCTTTATCTGATAAATGAATCGTGTCAGAAAACACACCATCTTCATTAATTTTTATGATTTTCTTGAATTTTTCTTTTTGTAAAGAGCCATCATTTCCTTTGTGGTTTGTAATTTTTCCTGAAATTGTAGCGTATTCTTTTTTAACATCATTTTTACAAGAAAATAATGAAATAACAAAAAGGAATACTATTGTTTTTTTTAACATGATAATTATTTAATAGTTAGTGTGCAAATATAGTCTATTCCTACTTAATTTCCTTTCAAAAATAATGTGTTTATTTTATGTAGTTCTTGAATTGAATGAGTATCCAACTCCTTTACTCGTACGAATGTAACTTTCACCAATTTTTTTACGCAATTTTCTAATATGAACGTCTAAAGTTCTATCACCAACAATAATACTATTTCCCCAAATGTTATTATAAATTTCCTCTCGTGCAAAAACTTTATCTGGTGTTTGCGATAATAAGACCAATAATTGAAATTCTTTTTTTGGTAAATTAATTTCAATTCCGTTTTTATGTACTGTTCGCTTTTCTAAATCAATTTCTAATTCTCCCATTTTAATTTTTAGACTATCTTTATTAATTCTAGCGTTTCTTTTTAATAAAGTTTTAACCCTAGCAACGAGTGTTTTTGGACGAATAGGCTTAGAAACATAATCATCTGCTCCTGCGTTAAAGCCTGCGACCTCAGCAACATCTTCATTTCTTGCCGTTAAAAAAATAATAAGTGTGTTTTTAAAAGCAGGTATTTCTCTTAATTGTTTACAGGTTTCAATACCATTAAGATTGGGCATCATCACATCTAAAATTATTAAATCTGGATGATATTCTTTTGCTTTCTTAATCGCTTGAATACCATTATTAGCAGTTGAAATATCAAATCCTTCTTTTTCAAAATTATAGGTTAGAAATTCTAAAATATCTGGTTCGTCATCTACAATTAAAATTTTATAATTTGTAAGCATAAATCAAAAATACATATTTATTACTTATCATTGATTAACTACTCCAAAAAAATGGCATAAATTTTGAAAACTATTATAAAAAAGGTCCTTATTTTAAAAAAAAGATTACTTTTGAAAATATTCCCCTTTTTTTTATCATTAATTATTGAACCAATATGAGAATATTTTTACTTATTTCTTTCTTTATGACCTTCTCTGTTTTTTCACAAACAGGAAATTATGATAATCCAAATTATAAAAAGATAAAAAGAGCGGTTAAAAAGAAAAAATCTAATTTTCATTACCATAAACTCTTTAAAAAATTTTCAAATCCAAATAGCAAAATGACTTTGGAAGAAAAACGTTTTTTGTATTACGGCTATATTTATCAAAAGAATTACAAACCCTTTGGATTTAGCAAATACAGAGATAGTTTAAATATTTATGCTAAAAAGCAATTGACTAAGAAAAGTATTCAAAAAATGATTTATTTTTCTGAAAACATTTTAAGTGATAATCCGTTTAATATTGAGGTGTTAACCTACAAAGCTTATCTACACAGAAAAGCAAAAGATGCTATTGGATATCAATTAGCAAAAAAACAACTAAATATTATTTTTGATGCCATTTTATCTTCAGGAAACGGTAAAACCAAAGCAACAGCATACCATATAATTTACAGAGAACATAAAACGGATATTCTAAAGCATTTTAAACTAAAATTTAATGGAATTAGGAAAACCATAGAAAAATTCAGAATTGAATATTTGAATGTTGCCAAAAACAAATACGGAATACGTGGTGTGTATTTTAATGTAAAAGCTTTTAAAATTGATTTGAAGTCTAAGAAGTGATGTTTTGAAGACGGAAGACAGGAGACCGAAGACGGAAGATAGACGATGGAAGACCGAAGACTAGAAAAATACCTCATTCTGAACTCGTTTCAGAATCTCATGATAAATGGAAAGATGCTGAAACAAATCCAGCATGACGATATGTAGAAAACGAAAGACCAAAGACTAAAGACCAAAGACCAAAGACTAATAACCATTCAATTCTTTCTTATAAAACTCAATTTTAGCTTTACTTTCTGAATCTAATTCTGGATAGTTAATATCCGTGTAACTTTGTAAAGTCTCTAAAATAGTTTGCGCAACTAATAAACGAGCTGTATCTTTATTATCCGATGGCACTACAAACCAAGGTGCTTTTTCTGTAGATGTTTTATTTATAGCATCCTCATAACAAACTTGATATTCAGTCCATAATTTACGCTCTTTTAAATCGCCTTCAGAAAATTTCCAGTTTTTATCAGGAATATTTAATCGTCTTAACAAGCGATTTTTCTGTTCGTCTTTAGAGATATTTAAAAAGAATTTTAGAATAATTGTTCCGTTTTCAACAATATGTTCTTCAAATTTTTTTATCTGATTTAATCTGTTTTCATAAAAGCTATCGTCTAAATCATCTATATTTTTAACAGATGGAATACTTTCGCCAAAAATGTAGTTTTTATGCACTCTTGTTACCAAAACATTTTCGTAATGTGTTCTATTAAAAACGGCTATTTTTCCTCGTTCTGGTAATGCTAAATAATGTCGCCATAGATAATCGTGTTTTAATTCTTTTTCAGTAGGTACTTTAAAACTCGTTACCACTACTCCATTAGCATTGATATCTTTAAACACTTCTCTAATTAAACTGTCTTTACCAGAAGTGTCCATACCTTGTAAGCAAATTAACATACTGTACTTGCCATGAGCGTACATTTTATCTTGTAATTTGCTTAATTGCTTACGGATTTTCTTTAACTCCTTTTTAGCATTTTCTTGTATTACTAGCGTTTGGCTATTTTTTAGGTTTATTGGGTTTGTTACTTTCATAGATTTAGGTTTAATTCTGGTGATGTAATAAATTGCGTCTTTACTTTGTGGAAAACATAATGTACTCTCTTTACTTTGTGGGAGACGCAATATATTGCGTCTCTACGTTACGTTGGTTTTACGTATCATTTTTGTTAATAATTTTGGAAAATATCGTTTGACGAATACTGCCATTTTTTCTTTTGTTCCACCAATAACAACTTCTTGTTTTTTATTTGCGATGGCTTTGATCATTTTTTCTGCAAATACTGTTGGTGACAATCCGTTTTCTGTGGCTTTATCTAAGGTGTTTTGTTTTGAACCATCTGCTATTAAGGCGTTTTTAGAAACATTGGTATTTACATAACCAGGACAAATTAGGGTAATATTAATGTGATGCTTATGAACTTCTGCACGTAAACTATCAAAAAATCCGTGTAATGCGTGTTTTGATGCTGCATAAGAGGAACGTAAAGGTGTTCCTATTTTGCCAACTACGCTTGTTACAACCACAATATGTCCGTTATTTCTGGCAGCAAAATAAGGCAATATGGCCTTGGTTAATGCTATTGTTCCAAAATAATTGGTTTCAAAAATTTTTACATCAATGGCAATTCCAGTATCAATGGCTAACGAACGCTGACTTATTCCTCCATTATTGATTAAAATGTCAATTGTATTGAACAGTTTTAAGGCTTTTCCAACGACTTTGTCCAAATTTAGATAATCTTGCAAATCTAATTTTAAAACTTTTACCTTTTCTGGATTTAGACACTTTGCTTTTACGGTTTCTAATTTATCTACATTCCGTGAAGATAAAATGAGTTTTGCATCTAATTTAGAAAAAGTAATGGCTAAGGCTTCTCCAATTCCAGAAGACGCACCAGTTATCCATATTACTTTATCTTTAAAATTCATATTAAATATATTATTGTTCCACAAAAGACTTCAGACCGCTTTGCTATAAGAGATAAGACACTTGACAGATTATACTAAACTAAAAAGCTATTCTCAATCAGCCAACCATTGAATATTATTTACTTGCAAATAGTTTTACATCTTGTTCTGAAACGGTTTCTTCACCTAAAATAATTAAACGTTCTACTACATTTCGCAGTTCACGAATATTTCCTGTCCAATCATATTCTTGCAATAATTTTATAGCTTTATCAGAAAACGACTTTGTAGCATTTCCTTGTTCTTCTGCAATTTTTCCTGCAAAGTGAGTAATAAGCAACGGAATATCCTCTCTACGTTCGTTTAATGATGGTACTTTTACCAGAATTACGGCTAATCTATGATATAAATCCTCTCTAAATTTACCATCAGCAATTTCTTTTTTGAGGTCTTTATTGGTTGCAGCAACTACTCTTACATCTACTTTTATATCTTTATCAGATCCTACTCTACTTATTCTACTTTCTTGTAAAGCTCTTAGCACTTTTGCTTGTGCAGACAAACTCATATCACCAATTTCATCTAAAAAAATTGTTCCTCCATTAGCAGCTTCAAATTTTCCTGCTCTATCTTTATTTGCTCCTGTAAAACTACCTTTTACATGTCCAAATAATTCACTTTCTATCAATTCACTTGGTATTGCGGCACAATTTACCTCAATCATAGGTGCTTTATAACGTGGACTTTTTTCGTGTAACCAATGTGCAACGAGCTCTTTACCTGTTCCGTTTCCACCAGTTATTAATACTCTAGCATCTGTTGGAGCAACTTTATCAATAATTTCTTTAATGTGTTTAATGGCTGGACTTTCACCAATCATTTCGTATTTTTTATTGACTTTCTTCTTTAGCCGCTTATTTTCAACTACTAAGGTTTTTCTATCTAAAGCATTCCTTACAGCATTTAACAATCGGTTTAAATCTGGTGGTTTAGAAATATAATCAAACGCTCCCATTCGCATGGTTTCTACAGCAGTATCTAAATCACCATGACCAGAAATCATAATAAATGGAATTTCAGGTTTTATTTTTTGAACTTTTTCTAAGACTTCAACACCATCCATTTTTGGCATTTTTATATCGCAGAGGACTAAATCAAAATCTTCTTTCGTTATTTTATCCAATCCTTGCAAACCGTCTTCGGCATCAAAAACTTGATACTCTTTACTTTCTTCTGAAATGATTTTACCCAATACTCTACGTATTGCTGATTCATCTTCTATGATTAATATTTTGCTCATAAGCCCATCCTAACCTTCCCAAAGGGAAGGAATTTACTTTTATTAAATTAATATTTTAGCCATTTAAACAGCTCTTTATATGTTGTTTTTTTACCGTACATTAATATTCCTACTCTATAAATTTTTGCAGCCATCCATACAATAAATAAGAAACTTGCAATTAACAACACCAATGAAATTGCGATTTGAATTGGTGGTACGCCAAACGGAATACGCATTAACATGACAATAGGTGATGTTAAAGGTATCATTGAAAAAATAACGGCTACTGGACCGTGAGGGTCATTCATAACCGAAGCAAATCCAACATAAACACCTAGCATTAATGGCATAATAACAGGCATCATAAATTGTTGTGTGTCTGTTTCGCTATCAACTGCTGCTCCAATGGCAGCATATAATGAACTGTACAATAAATAACCGCCTAAAAAGTATAAAATAAAGTACATAGTCATTGACAATAATGGCAGTTGCATGACTTCATTAATCATAGTTTGCATTTTTGCTGAACCCATCATTTCTTTAGCCATTTCCATTTGTTCTGGAGAAACTTTAGCGGATTGCATCTCGGTAAAACTTACGCCAAACACCAAAGAAACTACCATACTTAAAATGGCTATTAATACTGCCCAAATAGCAAACTGTGTTAATCCTGCTAAGGCATTACCAATAATTTTCCCCATCATTAATTGGAAAGGTTTTATGGAAGAGATAATCACTTCAATAATCCGACTTGTTTTTTCTTCTATCACACTACGCATTACGGAATTTCCAAATATGATAATAAACATCATAATCATATAACCTGCAAAAGAGCCTAAGGCAATTTTAAAACCGTTAATCATTTTGGAAGTGGTTTCGCCAGAAAAGTTAGACAATTTGATATTGGCATTAATTTTTGCTAATTTAATTTTATTTACATCAATCCCTAAACGTTGTAATTTATGGTTTCTAATAACGTGTTCTAACTTTTTCTCTAAACTTTCCACCATCATCATATTAGGTGATTTTTTAGAATAAAAATGAATGTCTTTTGCTAATAATTCTAAACTATCTTGTTTAGGAATGGTTAATAAACCATAATATTTTTTAGTATCGACTTCCTTTTTTGCTGCTTCAGTTCCTAAATTTGACAAGTTAATGTATTTAACCAACTCAGTATCTTTAAAACTATCATTATCAAGTAATTTAGCTTCATCAACAAAAGCAATTTTCTTTACATCACTATCATTTGCTTTACTTAAATAGAAGATAAGCAAACCCATACCAACCATTAAAAACGGTGCTAAAATAGTCATTACAATAAACGACTTATTTCTAACTTTTGCGTTGTATTCACGCTTTACAATTAAACCTAACTTGCTCATTTGCTATTCTTTTTTACGGCTTGAATAAATATTTCACTTGCATCTGGAACAACTTCTACAAAATGATTGACTTGTGCTTTAGCAGATAAAAACTGAATTAATTCTGATGATGTATCCTTATCAGCCAACTGAATATTGAGTTTTAAATCATCTTCTAAAGATTTAAAATTTGCTTTAGATACATTAAAACGCTCTTTTATTACATTTTCTAATTGATTTTTATCTGATGTATGCAATCCAACTTCAAAAGTATTGGTTTTAAATTCTCTTTTAATATCGATTAAATTTCCTTCTAAAATTTTATTAGAATGATTTAACAAAGCAATATGATCACACAATTCTTCAACCGATTCCATTCTATGTGTGGAAAAAATAATAGTTGTCCCATTATTTCTTAATTCCAAAATTTCATCACGTATTAAATTGGCATTGATAGGATCTAAACCAGAGAAAACTTCATCAAAAATCAATAATTTAGGTTTGTGCATTACGGTAATAATAAACTGTATCTTTTGCGCTTGACCTTTTGATAATTCTTGAATTTTTTTAGACCACCAACTTTCAATTCCAAATTTTTCAAACCAATATTTCAAACTTGCTCTAGCATCTGTCTTTGTCATTCCTTTAAGCATGGCTAAATAAATGGCTTGTTCTCCAACCTTCATATTTTTATATAAACCACGTTCTTCTGGTAGATAACCAATATATTGAATATCGTCTGGTTGCAATTGATGTCCGTCTAAAAGCACCAAACCAGTATCTGGCATTGTTATTTGGTTAATTATACGTATCAAGGTTGTTTTACCAGCTCCATTAGGTCCTAAAAGACCATAAATAGCATGTTCTGGCACAGTGATTGAAACCTCGTTTAAAGCGGTAAAATCACCAAATTTTTTAGTAACCTTTTCCGTTACAAGTAAATTACTCATGTTGTTTTTTAATTAGGCATCAAATATAAAGGTTTTAACTTAAATAATTGTCATTGTCTTTTGTTAATAAATGGATAAAAGTTTTTTTAGGATGATGTGGTAATATTTCCCGCAGATTGCGCAGATTTTCGCAGACTTTATGGTTACTGTGTATTTATTGAAACACTGATTTTAAGGATGACGCAGTTTTACATGGATTACTATGTGTTTTATTTCCCGCAGATTGCGCAGATTTTCGCAGACTTTATGGATACTGTGTGTTTATTGAAACACTGATTTTATGGATGACGCAGTTTTACACGGATTTTTCTCTACGAATTTTCACAGATTAGCACGGATAATTTTTTAAACATCGTCATGCTGAATTTATTTCAGCATCTCACGATGACACAAAAAACTCATACAACTTAGTACTCTTAGTGCCTTCTTTGCGGTCTTTGTGGTTAATGTCTCCCGCAGATTGCGCAGATTTTCGCAGACTTTATGGATACTGTGTGTTTATTGAAACACTGATTTTAAACTGATGACATAGATTTTCACAGATTTCTTTAGTTTTAACAACGAATTTTCACAAATTATCACGGATAAATTACACAGGTTACTATGTATTTATATGTGGCTATTGTGTTTAAATTTCCCTACAACTTATTTATTTAAACTTTTCATATAAGTAATTACTGTTTTTCTAATATCAAAATTTAATTCGGTTTCTTTAGGTTTGTAAACAGAAAGCACACCTTTATTTTCTGGTTTTAAGAACGGAATATCCAATCCTTTTAACAAGTAATCACTAAAAGCAACAGTATAAACTTTCTTTTTATTAATTGGTTTTCCTTGAATGAGCCATTGTTTTTTATCTTTATCATAATCCGCATTATAACGTTGTAAATACGAACCTTTTCCTGCGTGTAGTCTTCCGTACTGAAGTGTTTTTTGTAGTAATTCTCCTTTAATTTTTACTTTTAGAACTTTTCCGCCATAAGGCAACACTCTAAAAATATCAACTCCTGTAATATCTCCTTCAAGCTGATCATCAATACGAATAGAACCACCATTTACTAAGGCACAATCTACTTTATTATCAAATCCAAAAGCCATTGATTGCGCAATAATTGTCCCTAAATTGGTTTGAATACTTCTAATTGGAGTATCTCTACCATCTAACGGTGTTTTGGCATTAAAAATAACTTCCTCTGGATTTGGTAAAATTTCTTTGATTTTATCATCTAATAATACTGTCCATTTTTTTATAATTCCAGCTACTTTTTCATCTCCTTTTATTTTATCGTTAATCGGAATTAATTCTGAGGCAATATCCAATTTTTTTGTCTTAGTATCATAGGTTAATCTATGCACATAAACCGTTCTTGCATTAGCATCAGCTTTAGCTATATTGCAATTTCCAATAGGCACTAATCTATTTGTATGCTCATGACCTCCCATAATTAATGGTATTTCTGGCAACATTTTAGCAATCATCTCATCTTGATTTTGTTCTAAATGAGTTAAACCAATTACAATATCTGTTTTGTTTTTTATACTGTTGAAGGCATTTTTAGTATCTTCATAAAAGTCTCCATAATCAACATAATCTTTAGGATTTGAATTGATACATGGTGAAACAAATCCTATTTTTATTGATGTACCATCAGCATCTTTTAAATTAAAAATAGTTGTTTTAGGAATTTTAGAAATTACACTATCCTTTTGGCTAAAGAAAGGTTCAATAGTTTCTTTATTCAACTTATGCATAGCATTGGTTGAATTCCATTTAAAATTCGATTCATTTAAACGCTTTTGTAAATCTTTATATTTTAAGTCAAATTCATGATTTCCAAAGGCTGCTAAATCAAAATTCATAGCATTCATAACTTCAATCATTTGTTTTCCTCTAATTTTTTCGCCTTTATATTTTAGAGTTCCTAACAAAGATGGATTTAAGAAATCTCCTGCAATAAACAGTAACGTGTTTTTATTTTCTTTAAGGAGTTGTTTATGGAGTGTTTCCACTCTATCCATTCCTCCTGTTTTACCACCTTCTATGGCTGCAATTTCATATACATCATTCACTTGTAAAAAAGTGATATTAATTTTATGGTCATCTTTATTACACGAAAGAAGAAAAAGGGCTACAAAGAAATAAACTATTTTTTTCATTATTTTTGGAAAATATTAATTGAACATCAAAAATACGTAATTTATTCTTTTATGTCTAACAAATCTAGAATTTTAGTCTATATCCAATTTAGTAGTTTTGCTTTTTTTGCTTTAGTTGGAAGTCTGTTTACAACAAAATTTTGGCTTATTTTACAATTTTTAGGACTATTTTTAGGACTTTGGGGAGTTTTAGTAATGAAAATGGGGAATTTTAACATTCAACCAGAAGTTAAAAATAGTGCTATTATGATTTCTAGAGGTCCTTATAAAATAATTAGAAATCCTATGTACTCTGGATTAATATTATTTTTTGGTATTTCGGTTTTTGTGAATTTTGATTTTGGGCATTTATTGTTTTCCGTATTGCGTTTGTTTGTTTTTATGTTATTGACTACTGTTTTATTACTTAAAATAACTATGGAAGAGAAATTCTTATCAGAAAAATTTGGTAAAAACTATATTCAATATAAGATGAAAACAAAAAGGTTAATTCCTTTTATATTTTAATCATACTCACTTTGTTCACTTGGAGAAAAACCAAATTCCTTTTTAAAAACTTTACTAAACCAACTAGGATTATTAAATCCTGTTGAGTAACAAACCTCTGAAATGCTCATTTTATTATCTTCTAATAATTGTTTGGCTTTTTGCAATTTAGCCTTACGAATAAATAAAGATGTTGATGTATTGGTCAATGCCTTTAATTTTCTATACAATTGTGACTCGCTTAAAAACAATAATTCGCTTAATTTATTTGGTGAAAAAGTAGAGTCTTCAAGATTCTCTTCTATATGCAATAAAACTTTTGAAATAAAAGCATCATTTTTATTATTTTTTTGAATTTTAGGTTTCTTATCTAAAATCCATTCACTAGCATCTTGATACTTATTTTGCAATAATAAGCGAATATCAATGAGTTTTTTAACTCTTATCAGTAACTCTTCTTTATTAAAAGGTTTGGTTAAATAAGCGTCAGCACCTAGTTTTAAACCTGAAATTCTATCTTCTTGCCCTGTTTTAGCTGTAAGTAAAATAACAGGTATATGATTGGTTTTAACATCCTCCTTTACTGTTTTACATAATTCAAATCCGTTTTTTATAGGCATCATAATATCACTAATAATGATATCAGGAATATGAATCATTGCCATTTCAATACCCTTTTCACCGTTATTTGCATACAATACTTGATATTGATCTTCTATACACATTTTAATATAGGTTGCAACATCTGCATTGTCTTCTACTAACAAACAGATAGGCAAATCATTTTCAATAACATCCTCTTCTAAAGATTCGTAATTATTACCTTGATATTCTATTTTAATTGGAATCTGTTTATTTGTATTTTGTGGTGATTTCTGTGTTTTTGGAATTGATATAGTAAAAGTTGTTCCTTTATTTTCCTGACTTTTAACTTGTATTGTTCCATCCATTAATTTTACTAATTCTTTGGTTAAGGCCAAACCAATTCCTGTTCCGTCATGTTTTTTATTTAGATTATTTTCTGCTTGATAAAACCGATCAAAAATAAAAGGTAAATTTTCTGGAGAAATGCCCATTCCAGTATCTTTTACTTTAATAATTAAGTTATTCTCTTTTTCTTTTACATGAATGACAATTTTATCGTTATGATTACAAAATTTTACAGCATTTGATATTAAATTACTCATTATTTGAGTGATTTTATTTGAATCAAAGTCCATTACAATACGATCTATTTCATTATAAAAAACAAGATTTATGCCTTTTTCATCAGCAAATGAATGATAGCTTTCTGTTAAATATCGCAGATGTTCAATAATATTTCCATTTTCAAGGTTTAATTTAAGTTTTCCTTTTTCTAATTTAGATAAATCTAAAATTTGGTTCACCAGATTAAGGAGGTTTTTACCATTTCTCTCAATGAGTTCAATAGGTTGGTTAATACTTATTTTAGTATCTTTTATTTTTTCTTTAATACTTTCTGCCATTCCCAAAATAACAGTAATAGGCGTTCTAAACTCATGGGTAATATTGGCGTATAATTTTGTTTTTAAATCACCTATTTCTTTTAAACGTTCAACCTCTTGATGTTCTAGTTTTCTCAAATAGATGTTTCTACTAATAAAAAGTAACAAAGCAGTAAATGTTAAGGTGTATATTAAATAGGCTAATAGGCTTTTGTACCAAGGAGGAGAAATACTTATTTGTAAAGATAATGGTTTAGACGTCCAGCTTTTACCTTTTTCTTTACCTTGAACAAGCAAGGTATAATCACCTGCTTTTAAATTTAAAAACTGAATTTCATTTTGAGTTTTTAAAGAATTCCAATCCTCATTATCTGGCAATAATTTATACACAAACTCTGTACCTTGAGGAAAAGTATATTGTATATCGGTAAATTTAATTTTAGCAGGAAAATCATTATACTTTAAATGAATATTTTTTACTGTTTCAATACTTTTATCTAAAATTTTAGAATTTACAGGGAATATTTCTTTATCTTTAACACGTAAATCTGTGAAAATTAATTTTCCTTGATGATGGTTATTTATTAATTCATGAGGGTTAAAAAATTCTACACCTTTTGTTCCACCAAAGTAAATTGTTTTGTTGTTGTTATCATAAAAATCACCTCCTAAATTATATTCAGCGTTCATTAAACCATCATGAGTATTATAATGCACAAATTGGGAAGTTTTTTTATTAAAATGAAAAATACCATCATTAGTTGTAACCCACAAAAAATGATTTTCATCTTCAAGAATAGCATAAATTACGGTATTTGACAAACCATTGTTTTCTCCAAAATATTGAAAATTTTCTTTAGCTATATTAAATTTATGTAACCCTTTTTCTGTACCAACCCATAAAATATTATTGTCTTGCTGATCAATATGTGTGGTTAAAATTGAGTTGCTTTTTAACCCCTTTTCAATTAAAATATTTTTATTATAAACTTTAAATATTGGAGTTTTAAAAGTTCCATCATTAAAAACAAGCTTATTTAATCCATTTTCAGTACTAATCCAATACGTGTTGTTATTAGATTTATTCATCCCAAAAGTAAAATTTGAGCTTAATGAATTTGGACTTTTATCTTCTACAAATCGCTTAAAACTAAAATCATTTATAGACAAATCTCCTGAGAAAAGATTAATTCCTCCTCCATAGGTTGAAATCCAAATATTATTATTTTCATCAATAAAAACATTTCTTGTATTATTATTACTCAATGAATTAGTGTTATTAATTTGATGATAAATTGAGGTTATTTTAATACTTTTTAACAGCGCATTAGAATCAATTGAATTTAATTTAATAATAGATATTCCCTTTGTTGTAGCAATCCATAAATTGTTATTCTTATCTAAATTAATATCTCTAATAACATTAAAAGCTAAGTTTGAATTCTCTTTAGTAATAACCGTTGTATTGCCATTACTATCAATAATATTTAATCCATTTCTTGTTCCTACAAACAAATATTTATCCGTTTTGTAAATTGAATAAATATGGTTATTGCTAATTTTAGGTTTAGACTTTGTGTTTATTTTATTAAAAATAGATTTTTTTAAGAGTAAAACATCTAATTTATTCGTTCCTATCCATAAATAATCTTTTTCTATCAAAAAATCATATACTCTATTTGAAGTAATGGTATTACTACTATTTTTATCTCCAACCAATAACTCTTCTTTATCAAATGTAAAGTTCTTTTTATTAAAATTATTGAGTAAAAACATGCCGTTATCTGATGCTATAAAAAACGTATCCTTACTCTTTGATATTTTATTAATCGTTAGTTTCTCTGAAAAGGATTTGTAATGATTAAAGGCTACAAAAACTGGTTTATTGCTCATATCTTTCAAAACATATAAGCCCATATTTGTTCCAATCCACAATAAATTATCATCTACAAAAAGGCTATGAACATTTTTTGCATCTCTAAATTCTACAATTTCGGTTAAAACGGTATTTTTTATATTATAAGAATAAATAAATCCACTGTCTGTTCCTATATACAACAATGAAGAGTTTGTGTATAAACTAGAGATATTTCCGTTAATGTTTAAAGGTACTTTTGAAGTTGAAAAATTAAACTCTTTATAACTCGTTTTGTATAATCCATCATTTAAAATTACAGAAAATATTTGGTTATTATACCTAGCAAACGATGTACAAGTTCCTGCACTAACAGAAGTTTTGAAAAATAATTTAAGTTTTTTATCGTAATAACAGATTCCATTATTCTTAGACCCAACAAAAATATAGTTTTTAAATTCTAGTAATTTTTCAATATCATTTCCACAAATACTTTTTGAATCTTCAAAATCTGTTTTAAATATTTTAAAATCTCTTCCGTCAAATCTATTTAATCCTTCTTGAGTACCAACCCAAATAAATCCATCTTCATCTTTTACAATAGACTGAATAGATTGTTGAGATAACCCTTCATTTTTACCAAAATGATAAAATGTTTTTTCTTGAGCATGAATAGACACACTCAAAAAAAAGAACAGAAAAAATATTTGTAGTAGTTTTATCAAATCGTTTCTTTAGTTACGAGCTAAAATACAAAAAAATCAACAAAAAAAGGATTTTAATAAAATTAAAATCCTTTTCTCTAAAAATCTAATATTTTCTCTCATAACCTTAGCGTATTTGCGAGAAAAAATAGTGAGTGATTTCCATTTTTATTCTAACGAACCCAAATAACGTTCTGCATCTAAAGCAGACATACATCCTGTACCTGCTGCTGTAACTGCTTGACGATATTCTTTATCTTGCACATCTCCACAAGCAAACACTCCTGGTAAATTTGTTTTAGTAGATTTACCTTTAGTAATTAAATAACCTACTTCATCCATATCTAAAACACCTTTAAAAATTTCGGTATTTGGTTTATGACCAATTGCAATAAATACACCAGTAACATCAATTACTTTAGAATCTCCAGTTTTATTATTTTTAGTTTTTACACCTATAACTACTTCATCACCAAACATTTTTTTCTCACCTAATACTTCATCAATTTCAGTATTAAAAAGCACCTCAATATTTTTGGTGTTTTTCACTCTATTTTGCATTGCTTTAGAAGCTTTCATATAATCTTTTCTAACCAATATAGTAACCTTATTACATATATTTGCTAGATATGTAGCTTCTTCAGCAGCGGTATCTCCTGCTCCTACCACAATTACGTCTTGACCTTTATAAAAGAACCCATCACAAGTTGCACAAGCAGAAACTCCACCACCAATTAAACGTTGTTCACTTTCTAAACCTAAATATTTTGCTGTTGCTCCAGTGGCAATAATAACGGTATCTGCTTCTATTGTAGTCGTTTCATCAATAATTACTTTATGAATCCCTCCTACTTTGGTACTAAAATCTACTTTTGTAACAAGACCAAAACGCACTTCTGTTCCAAAACGCTCTGCTTGGGCTTTTAAGTCTTCCATCATTCCTGTTCCATCTACTCCATTAGGATATCCTGGAAAATTATCAACTTCTGTTGTTGTTGTTAATTGACCTCCCATTTGCATACCTGTGTACATAATTGGTTTCATATCTGCTCTTGCTGCGTATATTGCCGCTGTATATCCTGCAGGACCAGAACCTATGATTAAACATTTAATTCTTTCTATTGTATCTGACATCTTTATCTTTTTTTTATTTTATTGAATTGTTCTTAATATTTTACAAATTTACTTATTTTTTATATTTGATTTTAGGATTTACTATCAATTTTATCAATTATCTTATAAGATTAATTAATATTATTGTTTTAAGTGTAACTATTCACCCTCTTTTTCTCGCAAAGACGCAAAGGCGCAAAGGTTACCAAGTTATCAGTAAAAAAAATAGGATAATTAGTTATTACCAAATTATGGTAGAATGATAATATCCTCTAAATCAAAATTACATTCAACTTAGCGTCTTTGCGCCTTTGCGAGAGTTTTATTTTTTATTTTGTAACCTTTGAGAGAAATTAATGGCTGAATAGATACTTTTAAGTAACAAAAATTACATTTAAACAAAGAACTTTAAATACTTTTGACATACTTTTAGACGAAAACTAATAAAGAAATTACAAATGAATTATAAAATTTTACAGAACGAATTAGAATACGATACCATTATAAAAGAAAACTTAGGCGTTTTACTCTATTTTTCTAGAGTAAGCTGTAATGTTGGCGAAGCATTAGAGCCAAAAGTAATAAAACTATTAGAGGAGGAATTTCCTAAAATACCGTTTTATTTTGTTGATATGGATAAAACTCCTACAATACCAGTTAAACACAGTGTATTTGTTGAACCTACAATTATTGTACTATTTGATGGTAAAGAAACCATTAGAAAAAGTAGGATTATAAGTATTGGTGAACTCTCTGACTCTATTGAAAGAATTTATAAATTAGCTTTTGAATAATTTTTTAAAAATTTAAACCCCAAATTAATATTTAATTATATATTTGCACCCTATTTATAACTTTTCGGGGTGTAGCGTAGCCCGGTTATCGCGCCACGTTTGGGACGTGGAGGCCGCAGGTTCGAATCCTGCCACCCCGACAATCAAAAAAAACAGCCTTTGGGCTGTTTTTTTATTACTATGTTATTTAAAATCTAAAGTATCTTATTGCTTAATTATTTTTTGAGTTACTGTATTATTCAAGTAATCAGTTATCTTTATAAAATAAACCCCTTTTGATAAATTAGAAACATCTATATAATTTTTTTCTTCATTTCTTGTTAAAATTTGTCCAATACCATTATAAATCTCTATATTTTTAATCATAGTACTACTTACAATAGTAAGATGACTATTAACAGGATTGGGATATATGCTAAACTTTATTAATTTATTATTGGATATATCTAAAGCTTCACACTCAGCTTGTGTTTCTACAAAATGAGCATTTGCATCAACTTCAGATGACCAATTAGTAGTACTATAAGAAACATCGTCAACAAAAACACAAGTTAAATCAGGATTATTAGTTGCTTTAAAAAAAGTGAAATTATTGTTATTTCCATTTTTTACATTGAGTGTTGTTAGTTGGTTATTATAGCAACGTAATGAGGTTAGTTGTGAATTATTACTCAAATCTAAAGAGGGCAATTGATTAATAATACACCATAAATTGGTTAAAGCAACATTATTAGTTAAATCTAAATCAGTCAATTGATTATTAGAACAACTCAACCTAGACAAATCAACATTATTACTTACATCTAAATTCCCTAATGGGTTATGAGAACATTGTAAATCAACTAAAGAGACATTATTGCTTACATCTAAGCTATTTATACTATTTTGATAACAAGCCAAATACGTTAAATCAGTATTATTATTTACATCTAAACTAGTTAAATCATTAGAGCCACAACTTAAATACGTTAAATCAGTATTATTATTTACATCTAAACTAGTTAAATCATTAGAGTTACAACTTAAATACGTTAAATCAGTATTATTATTTACATCTAAACTAGTTAAACCATTAGAGCCACAACTTAAATGCGTTAAATCAGTATTATTACTTATATCTAAACTAGTTAAATCATTAGAGTCACAACTTAAATACATTAAAGCAGCATTATTACTAACATCTAAGCTAGTTATACTGTTTCCGGAACACCGTAATTCTCTTAAAGACACAATACTACCTATATCTAGATTTGTTAGTTGATTAGTAAAACAACCAATATAAGTTAACACAGGAGTATTAGTAATATTTAATTCTGTTAATGAAGATTGTCCACACTTGACTTCAGATAACAAAGGACAATTTGAAATAGTAATATTTTCTATTGAAGAACTAGCACATTTTAATGAAGTTAGATTGGTAAAATCAGAAATATTAATGCTACCTGCAACATTGCTCACGTTAAAATTAATACTACCAACCGATATAAAAGATTCGATACCTTCCAAACTATTAATAGTAGTATTACCATATAAATAGATGTTTCCTGTGTAATTTACTGCTTCTGTTACTTGCACTTCTCCATCACTATTAGTATCACATAAATTTAAAAGATATGATTTGAAATTTGGATCAGGAATATTTACAATAGCAGGAGTAGAAGAAAGTAATGAATCATCATTAATTTTTACTACTGTTTCATTTCCTAAATTGGTAACATACATATTTCCTAAATCATCTATCGCTATATATCTTGGGTTATCTAAATTTGTAGTAACAAAGTCTGTTACGGTATTTGTTGTTGGGTCGTATTTTAATATTTTACCGTATGTTCTATAAGCGCCTATAGAATGTGTGAAATATACTTTATCATTAGGGTCTATTGCAAGTCCGTCTATATTTTCATAACTATAACTTGCTACAACAGTTTTTGTACCGTTTGGTTCTATTTTATATACCTTTCTATCATTTTTATCTACTGTATATAAATTATCACTACTATCAAACGCCATACTATCAGCAAATAAAAATCCCGTAACATAATCTGTTGCTGATAAATCTGAATTTATTTTAACGATTTTTGAACCTGCAGAAACATAAAGATCACCATTACTATCTTTGGCAAAACTATGAGGTGTAAAATTAATATCAAGATAAACAGTAGCGTCTGCTACAGTGTTTTTAATATAATTTTTTTCATATAAGGTTCTGTAATAAATAAATCATTATTGGCTTTAAAGATAATATTATTAGCATAAAAACCTGTAGATGCATATTCCGTTTTGCTTCCTGTATTATCATCTATACTATATACTTTTCCTGTATAGTATTCAGAAACATAAACTTCATTATTTGAGTTGATTGCAATTCCTCGAATGGAATTATATCCAGATGAATATGTTGTTATGGTTTGTTGTGAATTAATCAATTGAATGATTAATAAAGTAATAATTGTTAATGTAATCTTTTTCATTTTATCTAATTTATGGTTATCTTTTATCTAGTAAAGCATCTTATAATATCACAGATATTATAAGATACAAAATTAACTTAAATTGTTTATTTATACAAAAAATGAAAAACAATTATTTATAAAGGAAGGCTAGCAAATGTCCTATTTTTATTTCAACGATTTTATAAACAATTCCGCTGAAGCAGGATTGGTAGCCAAAGGCACATCATGTACATCACATAATCGCATCAACATAGAAATATCTGGTTCATGTGGATGCTTTGCCAAAGGGTCTCTAAAAAATATCACCATTTTTGTTTTACCTTCTGCTACTCTTGCTGCAATTTGCGCATCACCACCAATAGGTCCAGACAAAAAACGAGTAACTTTAAAACCTGCTTTTATAGCTTTTTCACCAGTTGTTCCAGTTGATATTAACTGAATATCTTTATTTAACAGCACCTCTTTATGTTCTTGTAAAAACTGAACCATCTCGGCTTTTTTCCCATCATGTGCTACTATTGCTATTTCCATAATTTATTTGTTTTTGGTATAGAATTCATCCAATTCTTGAATGTATTTTTCTTTCGTTTTTTTATCTAAAAAGGAATATTCAAAAGAGTTTTTTGCTAATTGATAAAGCGCTTCTTTCGGTAAATTTAAAGCCTTTTGAATTTGAATATAATTCTCATTCACTTGTCCTCCAAAAAAAGCAGGGTCATCAGAATTTATGGTAACTTTTAAGCCTAATTCCATCATTTTTTTAAGTGGATGATCTCTTAAATCTTCAACAACTTTAAGCGATGTGTTAGATAAAGGACAAACAGTTAAAGCCAAATCTCTTTTGACAATTTCTTTTACTAATTCGGTATCTTGAAGTGCGTTATTACCGTGATCTATTCGTTTAATTTTTAAAATATCTAGTGCTTCCCAAACATAAGCAGCATCACCTTCTTCTCCTGCATGTGCAACAGGAATAAAACCTTCCTTAATACTTGCTTCAAATACATTTTTAAATTTGGAAGGTGGATTTCCTTTTTCTGAAGAATCTAATCCTATACAGGAAATCTTTTCTTTAAACGGAAGTGCTTCTTCTAAAGTTTTAAAACAATCGTCTTCTGACAAATGTCTTAAATAACTCATTATTAATAAAGAAGAAACTCCTAATTTTTTATTTGCATCATCACAGGCTTTAGAAATTCCATTGATAACTGTTTTAAATGCAATCCCTCTATCTGTATGAGTCTGTGGATCAAACATAATCTCTGTATGACGCACATTTTGAACTGCACATTTTTGCAAATACGAATAGGTTAAATCATAAAAATCTTGTTCGGTTTGCAAAACATTTGCTCCTTGATAATAAATATCTAAAAAATCTTGCAAGCATGAAAATTGATAAGCATCTTCAATTTCTTTAACGGATTTAAACGGAATTTCAATTTGGTTTCTTTTGGCAATTTCAAACATTAAGCTAGGCTCAAAAGATCCTTCAATATGTAAATGTAATTCGGCTTTTGGTAAATTATTTATAAAATCAATCATCTTATTTGTATTTTTTTTGCAAAATTAGTGTTTTATTGCTTCAGATAGACAAACTAATAAAAAAATGATGATATTTGCACTATGATAAAAGCACCTTTTAAATTTACACCCATTTTAAAAGAAAAAATTTGGGGAGGAAATAAGTTAAAATCATTACTCAACAAACCTTCCAATACAAAAAACATTGGAGAAAGTTGGGAGATTTCTGATGTTGAAAATGATGTTTCTATAGTGAGCTCTGGCAAAGACAAAGGTAAGACGCTTACGGAGTTAATTACTCAGTATAAAGAGGATTTAGTAGGGGAAAAAATATATAATACTTTTGGAAATAAATTTCCGTTGCTTATTAAATTTATTGATGCAAAAGAATCTTTGAGTATTCAGTTACATCCAAATGATGAATTGGCTAAAAAAAGGCACAATTCTTTTGGAAAAACAGAAATGTGGTATGTAATGCAAGCAGATGATGATGCTAAATTAATTGTTGGTTTTAAAAAGAAAGTCAATTCAGAAATTTATCAACAGCATCTATCAGAAAAAAAATTACTAGCTATTTTAAATGAAGAAAAAGTTTCTCATGGTGATGTTTATTTTATCCCTACTGGAAGAGTTCATGCCATTGAAGCTGGTGTTTTACTCGCCGAAATTCAACAAACAAGCGACATTACGTATAGAATATATGATTGGGACAGACAAGACAAACAAGGAAATCATAGAGATTTACATACAAAACACGCATTAGAAGCTTTAGATTTTTCAGTTAAAAAAAACTATAAAACAACTTATAATGCACAACTAAACAAAACATCTCCTATTGTTGATTGTCCGTTTTTCACAACAAATATCCTGTTAATTGACGGTAAAATCGATAAAAATCACAGTCAAAAAGATTCCTTTATAATATACATGTGTGTTAAAGGAAATGTTACCTTTGCAAATACTAATTTTAAAATGGATTTAAACTATGGTGAAACCATTTTAATTCCTAATTGCATTACTAAATACGAGATAAGTTCTCAAGAAGAATCTGAATTATTAGAAGTTTACATAAATTAATTAAAACAAAAATAAAATGGCAAGTATAAAAAATTTAAAAAAAGATTTAAACTATATTTTTTCTGATATTATTGAAGATTGCTACGTTTGGCAGTTAGAAAATAGTGATAATAAAGAAAAAGCAGAACCAATTATTGACAATGCAATTGCTGCATTTGATCAACTTGTAGAAAAAATAAATTCTAGAAAAGTTGATAATATTAAAACACATTTTAAATCTATCTTAAGTGAATTAGAAACTCAAGTAAATGGTTTAAAAAATCAAATTGCTAAGCTTTAAGACTGTCTTAATTTGCTTACAAATGGAAAGAATAAATTAGCCTTGTAAGGAAGGTTGATCTGTATTATAATATAAACCTCACAAATTTTACGAATTTGTGAGGTTTTTACAGTGTAAATAATTCTAACACATCATATTATACTAAATTAAAGCGATTAACATTTTAGTTCAAAATATGGTATAATACCAATTCAACATCAAAATACGCTAAATATATTTGAAATAGAATTGTATAAATTCACCTGATACACAAAATAAAAAATAAAAAAAACCACTTAAAAAGCGGTTTTTCATATTTACAAACAATGTATTATCAACTAAATTGCTGCTACTAACTTAGTTAGTTTTGACTTTAAATTTGCAGCTTTATTTTTATGAATGATGTTGTTTTTTGCTAACTTATCAATCATTGCAACAACTTTAGGTAAACTTTCAGCTGCTACTTTTTTATCAGTTTCAACACGTAAATCACGTATTGCATTACGAGTTGATTTGTGTTGTAACTTGTTACGTAAACGTTTTGCGTTGTTACTTCTAATTCTTTTAAGTGCTGACTTATGATTTGCCATTATTATTGTTTTTTTTTAAAATTGTAGCCCGTAGGGGAGTCGAACCCCTCTTTCCAGGATGAAAACCTGAGGTCCTAACCGATAGACGAACGGGCCTTAATTACATTGTTTCAAAATCGAGTGCAAATATAATACTAATTATTATATCTGCAAGAGTTTTTTTTATTTTTTTTAATATGCTTTTGCAAAAAGCACTCTTTTAGAAGATGGCTTACCCGTTAACACACATTTACCTTCTTCATTTTCAGCATCTAAAGCAACGCAACGAATGGTTGCCTTAGTTTTATTTTTTATTTCTTTTTCTGTTTCTACAGTACCATCCCAGTGCGCAGAAACAAATCCACCTTTGTTTTCAATCACTTCAATAAATTCTTCAAAAGTATCTACTTTAGTAATGTGTTCATCTCTAAAACTTAATGCTTTTGTATAAAGACTGTCTTGTATCTCTTCTAACAACGCAGGTATTTTAGTGCTTAACTCTTCTTGTTTTACAAATTCTTTAGTTAAAGTATCTCGTCTTGCAAGCTCTACCGTACCATTTTCTAAATCTCTTGGACCAATAGCTATTCGCAACGGAACACCTTTTAGCTCATATTCTGCAAACTTAAATCCAGGCTTATGTGTTGTTCTATCATCAAACTTAACAGAAACTCCTTGTTTTCTTAATTCATCAGCTAAATTATTTGCTACTTTAGAAACGGCCTCTAGCTGTTCATCATTTCTATGAATTGGCACAATAACCACTTGAATTGGTGCTAAATTTGGAGGTAAAACCAATCCGTTATCATCTGAATGCGTCATCACTAACGCACCAATTAAACGCGTAGTAACTCCCCAAGAAGTTGCCCAAACATATTCTTGTTTTCCTTCTTTGGTTGTGAATTTTACATCAAAAGCTTCAGCAAAATTCTGACCTAAGAAATGAGATGTTCCAGCTTGTAACGCTTTACCGTCTTGCATCAACGCTTCAACTGTAAAGGTACTTATTGCGCCTGCAAAACGCTCGTTTTCTGTTTTTTCTCCTTTAATCACTGGTATTGCCATAAAATCTTTTAGAAAATCTGCATACACAGCGTGCATTTGTTTCGCCTCTGCTAAAGCTTCTTCTCTTGTTGCGTGTGCTGTATGTCCTTCTTGCCATAAAAATTCAGTAGTTCGTAAAAACAAACGAGTACGCATTTCCCATCTTACAACATTTGCCCATTGATTAATCAGTAATGGTAAATCTCTATAAGATTGAATCCATCCTTTATAAGTTTTCCATATAATTGCCTCAGAAGTTGGTCTAACAATCAGTTCCTCTTCTAATTTTGCTTTAGGATCAACACGCAGTTTTCCTTCATTATCAGGATCCGTTTCTAAACGATAATGTGTAACAATGGCACATTCTTTTGCAAAACCTTCTGCGTTTTTTTCTTCGGCTTCAAACAAACTTTTAGGTACAAATAATGGAAAATAGGCGTTTTGATGTCCTGTTTCTTTAAATTTTCTATCTAATTCTGCTTGCATTTTTTCCCAAATTGCATAACCATAAGGCTTGATAACCATCATTCCTCTAACGGCTGAATTTTCAGCTAAATCGGCTTTTACCACCAATTCATTATACCATTTTGAATAATCTTCACTTCTTTTTGTAAGTTTCTTGCTCATTTGTATGTATTTGGCATAAAAATTGATGCCTTTTTAGTGTAATAATAATGTTGCAAAACTATAATATTTTTGTAACTTTAAACCATAAATACCATACATTATGAAAAATTTTAAACTTTTAACCGCTAAAGCATCCATCTTTTACATGGTTAGCTTGCTACTTTTAGCATTAAGTTCTTGTGGAACAATCAAAACAACTACCAATGATGAAGATGGAATATATAGTCCAGAAGAAGAAGTTGTAGTAAAACAAGAAAACAATGATAAAGCCAATAAATATCAAAAATATTTTAAATCTAAATCAGATAAACTCCAAGTAAATGAAGATGAAGTTTTCACTGATGTAGATAGTTATTCGTCAGATACAGATGAAGATGAAGAAGCTTTAGAGCGAGATTCAGATGATTTTGACTATTCAAACAATTCTTGGGAAGACACCAATGATGTTACTGTAAATGTTTATAACTACGGAGGATATTATCCACATTACTACAATTCATGGTACAGTCCTTATCATTATGGCTATTACGAACCTTATAATTCTAATTGGTACATAGGTTATTCTCCTTATTATTATGGAGGTTATTACAACAGCTGGTATGGTTACTCTCCTTATTATTATAATTACTATTATCCATATTATGGTTACCATAATTATTCCAACAATTACACTTACGGTAGAAGAAGTGCTAGAAGATATCACGCTTATAATGCAAGACCTTTAGCAAGAACAAATAATAGAACCGTAAGAAGCGCAACAAGAAATACTTCAAGAACAAATAGAGCTGTAAGAAACTCAAGCACAAGAAGAAGTACAAGAACATCACCTTCTATTAGAAATTCTAGCACTCGAACCA
>Ga0256840_1000876_pt1 | contig 29831 bp, 27 predicted proteins | sample 355202metaG_FD_185969 | JGI IMG/M metagenome (GOLD analysis project Ga0256840, IMG submission 185969) | Hydrothermal vent microbial communities from Mid Atlantic Ridge, Atlantic Ocean - 355-202 | ecosystem: Environmental > Aquatic > Marine > Hydrothermal vents | place: Atlantic Ocean: Mid... | reverse complement strand
CTTGAATAATGGCGAGAATATTGGTTGATACTTCGATTTGGATTGATCATTTGCGTGAGAAAGATGAGCAGTTGATAAGCTTGCTTAAACAAAATCAAGTATTGATGCACCCTATGGTTCGCGGTGAACTGGCTTGTGGCTGTTTGCATAATCGTAATCAACTGTTGAGTTTATTAAAAAACCTGCCACAAGTCCCTGAAGCTACCCATGATGAGGCTTTATATTGTCTTGATAAACATGAACTAATGGGTAAAGGTATTGGTTTTATTGATTTACATCTATTGGCTTCGACTTTTTTGGCAAAAGATTCTTTGCTTTGGACTAGAGATCGTCGCTTGCATAAACTGGCTCTGTCATTAAAGGTCTGCTGGGAACCCTGTCCTTGATTTATTATTTTAGCTTGCGCTTGTTCTCCTGCTATTACATTTCCTATATTAATAAATCCTATTTTCACTAACTGAAAAGCCCGTAGGATGAGGAGAACAAAGTGAACCGCATCTTTCGCGGTTGCTTCGGTTCGTACCTCACCACATCCTACGTATGGAATTTTCCATTCAAATGGAATATGTAATACTGAGCTCGCTTTATCCCTCATAGCTCTTTGCCTTCTGCACTGGCTTTTTTCACTGCCTCAAACATAAAATCCAAGGCTTTATGTTGGGTAAAATTTTGCAGGCATTGTTGGCGAAATTCTTGTTCGGTAGCGTGCTCTTTGGCGCAGATAAAAGCCCACGGTAAAATCAAGGTGTCTTTGATTAAGTCGGCGACATCAAATACAAGTGCTCCGCGTCTGGTTTTTCCGTGCATTACGGCAAATCCATGTGGAATACCTAGCACCCAGAGTGTTGAGGCGGCAAGTCCATAAGCTAAGTAGTTGCCGTGGTTTAAAAAGGCGTTGGCATCGTCTATGCTGTCATGTTGACGTACAAAACCTTTTTGTTTGGTGTTGTTGGCGGCTATTTTATACAACGATTTTGTGAGTTGTGCTTCAGTTAAGAGTAAGTTGGTCACATCTTTGCAATGTACTATTTTTGAGGTAAATAAGTTCAGTGCTTGGCTGATGTTTGGGTCGTCTAGGGTGAAGCCTTCATTTTGTAGGTCTTTGTCTTTTCCCCAGACTTTTTGCATGTATTCGATGCGCTGCTGTTGAAATTGTTTGGCAATTTGTAAACGTTTTTCGGGTTCAAACCAGAAGCTCATCCAGCCTTGCACATATTCTGTAGGGCGGTATTCGCTTTGTGGGGATAACCATTCAACTTCATTTGCAGCAATTAAAGGTGTTCCTCCACTGCCACTAAATCCAATAAGTACACCTGCAGTGGCTAGCATTCTAACGGCGGCTTGGGTGATGGATGTTCCTGTACCTAATAAGATGCAGGTGGTATTGGCGATTGGGATATTCCAATATTGTTTTTCGGTGTCGGCTTCGGTTAAGTAAAGCACTCGGCCATCTTTTTGCATAACACGACATTTATCCAAATAATAAATATTGGCTCGTTTGGAGTGGAGTATGGCTTTTAAATCGGTTAATTGTTCCATTGCTCTTATTTAAATTAAGTTAGTTAAGGGATCAAAATTTAATAAAATTCTGACTCCTAATCGTTATACAAATTTTTGGTAATCTGATTATGGCATTGGTAAAGGACAAAACTTGTCCTAGTCACAATAATATTTTTGGGCTTGTTGTATTTTTGCTTTGATTGCTTGTTTTAAGGATTCGGGTTCGATGACTTCAGCATGGGGTAAGTAGCGCATGATGTCCATAATGAGCTCTTCACTTTTGTGAAAAGGAATCTTGAGTAGGTAGTGGTCGCCTTCCCAGTGACCCTGCTGTTTATCATGCCAATTTTGCATGGATATTTCTTTGGCTATGGGGGATAAAAATCTTAGTTTTGCTATGTTGCTTGCTTTGCCAGAGAAGATGCCGTAACTTTCTGAGAAATGTTCTGTTAAACCAGCTGGGTCTAACATTTCAGCCTTAGTCTCTTTAATACTCACTTTTGAGATTCGGGCAATAGTGAATGTTCTGAGTTGGTTACGTAGGTGACACCAGGCATCAATATACCAATTATCTCGGTAGTAGACTAAAGTTTGGGGGCTAATGATGCGTTCGGTTTTATGTTGTTTAAAGTCGGTATAACAGATATTGAGTTGATAGCCTTTTATTAAGCCTTCACTGATGGTGTAGAGTGTTTTTGAGGGGAGTATTTTTTGGGTAATAGGTAATACTTTAAGCCTTGTTCTGATGGTTTCTCTGTCGATCCCTCTATTTTTTAGTAGTGTACTGATATAGGTATTGATGCGTTGCATTTCTTGGTTGAGAAAGCCGTTGCCAAAGGTTTCTAGTATGGATAGCAACATGATGAGGGAAACGAGTTCACTTTCGTCCATCCATAAACCTGGTAGTTCAAAGTTTCCTTGTTTGTCTGGTGAGTATCGCCAACCATGATATTCAGGAACATACTCTAAAGGTGCATTAAACTCTAGCTGCATTTGTTTGATAGTTCGACTCACCGTTTTAGTACTGCATTCTAACTGTTCAGCTAGGTTGTCTAGTTTTTTAGGTATCCGTTGATTGCTGAACGTTTGGTGCAGCTGCAAAATCCTGTTGAATTTATCCATTATGAGGGGTAGATAAGGGCTTTAGTTTTTCTGTTATTGATTAATAGTAGTGTATTAATCTAATTAATGGGGTTAATGACTCACGATTCTGTCTTTCTGGTTCTTTTTATACATCTAACCAATTTCTGGAAATGATTTTAAAACTGTATCTATTCAGCTTGTGAGTCGATAGTATTGTTGGAGCGTCCGCCCTCGGCAATTGCTCCTGCATTGCTCTACCTACGTGCATAATCTACATGGATGTAGTGAAGGTAATTGATAGTTTCAGAGAAAAGAGCATTATTTTATTCGCGCCGGGGGCGGACGCTCCTACAAAATATTGCACTAGATTATAGCTATATCCTATTAATTTCATCGTTCCCTCGCTCCAGCGTGGGAATGCAGCCTGTGACGCTCCAGCGTCACGGAACGTTGGAGCATGGGATCTATTGGGTGGTTAATTTATTACGAGTTACCTTACCATTGGTGGCAAAATTGTATCTATTCAGTTTGTGAGTCAATAATATTGTAGGAGCGTCCGCCCTCGGCGCGAAGGTAATTGATAGTTTCAGAGAAAAGAGCATTATTTTATTCGCGCCGAGGGCGGACGCTCCTACAAAATATTGCACTAGATTATAGCTATACCCTATTAATTTCATCGTTCCCTCGCTCCAGCGTCACGGAACGTTGGAGCATGGGATCTATTGGGTGGTTAATTAATTACGAGTTACCTTACCATTGGTGGAAAAATTGTATCTATTCAGCTTGTGAGTCAATAATATTGTAGGAGCATCCGCCCTCGGCGCGAAGGTAATTGATAGTTTCAGAGAAAAGAGCTTTATTTTATTCGCGCCGGGGGCGGACGCTCCTACAAAATATTGCACTAAATTATAGCTATACCCTATTAATTTCCCCCCTATTTATCTCAGAACATGTAAAATTGTCCAATTTAAGTTTTTTCAGTGGGTATTCTGTGAGTTTTAGAGGCACAACAATTATTTCTGTTCGCCGTGGCGACAAAGTAGTCATCGGTGGTGATGGTCAGGTTTCTTTAGGCAATACTGTTATGAAAGGTAATGCACGTAAAGTCCGCCGTTTGTATCATGGCAAGGTGATTGCTGGCTTTGCTGGCGCTACAGCTGATGCTTTTACTTTATTTGAACATTTTGAAGGCAAGCTTGAGAAGCATCGTGGCAACTTAACCCGTGCCGCTGTTGAAATGGCTAAAGATTGGCGTACTGATCGCGCCTTACGCAAGCTGGAGGCTTTGTTGCTTATTGCTGATGCTAAAACATCATTACTTTTATCGGGTACGGGTGATGTGATCGAACCTGAGCATGATTTAATGGCGATTGGTTCTGGTGGTACTTTTGCTCAATCAGCGGGTATTGCTCTGCTAGAAAACACTGATTTAAGCGCCCGAGAAATTGTAGAAAAGTCTCTGCATATTGCGGCAGATATCTGCATTTATACTAACCACAACCTCCGTATTGAAGAGTTAGATGCTGAACCAAGTATTGAGAAAGAGTAATTAGAATGAGCCAAATGACACCCAGAGAAATTGTAAGCGAACTAGATAAACATATTATTGGTCAGGCGAGTGCAAAACGTTCCGTTGCTATTGCTTTGCGTAACCGCTGGCGTCGCATGCGCGTTAGTGAAGAGTTGCGTGATGAAATAACCCCTAAAAATATTTTAATGATTGGCCCGACTGGTGTGGGTAAAACTGAAATTGCTCGCCGTTTAGCGCGTTTAGCTAATGCACCGTTTATTAAGATTGAAGCGACTAAGTTTACTGAAGTAGGTTATGTCGGCCGTGATGTTGAATCCATTATCCGTGATTTAGTGGATACTGCAGTAAAAATGCATCGTACAACGGAGATGGAAAAAGTACAAAACCGTGCTGCAGATGCGGCTGAAGAAAAGGTTTTAGACATTTTATTACCTGCCGCTGAAGGCGGGATGATTTCTGATACTGAAGCTTCTACTCGGCAAAAAATGCGTAAAAAATTACGTGAGGGTGACTTTGATGATAAAGAAATTGAGATTGACTTAAAAGCACCTTCAGTAGGTGTTGAGATCATGGCTCCCCCTGGTATGGAGGATATGACTAGCCAATTGCAAGGCATGTTTCAAAACATGAACAGTGGTAAAACTAAAACCAGCAAGATGAAAATTGCTGATGCTTTAAAAGCCTTGCAGGAAGATGAAGCTTCTAAGCTAGTGAATGAAGACGAAATTAAAATGACGGCTGTTGAAGCTGTTGAGCAAAATGGTATTGTGTTTCTTGATGAAATAGATAAAGTGTGTAAACGCTCTGATTTAGGGGGGGGCGGTGGAGAGGTCTCTCGTGAGGGGGTACAACGTGATTTGTTACCTTTAGTTGAAGGCAGTACCGTGAGCACAAAATACGGTATGATCAAAACGGATCATATTTTATTTATCGCTTCAGGGGCTTTTCATTTAACTAAGCCTTCTGATTTGATTCCTGAGTTACAAGGCAGGTTTCCTATTCGCGTTGAATTAAATGCGCTTTCTGCTGATGATTTTGTACGCATTTTAACCGAGCCAGATGCCTCTTTAACTGAGCAATACCAAGCGTTACTTAAAACTGAAGGGGTTGATTTAACTTTTGCTGATGATGGTATTCAGCGTATTGCTGAACTTGGCTGGCAGGTTAATGAGAAAACTGAAAACATTGGGGCAAGAAGACTACACACTATTTTAGAACGTTTATTAGAAGAAATTTCTTTTGAAGCTTCTGATATGGTTGAAAAATCAATTGTTATTGATGCGGCTTATGTTGATGATCATTTAACTGAGTTTGCTGAAGACGAAGATTTAAGTCGATACATTTTATAATATGAGACTTAATGTATCCCCTGCGAATTGCAACCTGACCAATATTGTATTACATCAGGCTTCTCATATACTTGAAGTCAGTTTTGATAATGGTGAGACCTTTCAACTTCCCTGTGAGTACCTGCGTGTATATTCACCTTCTGCTGAAGCATTAGGCCATGCACCAGGACAGGAGGTTCTGCAATTAGATAAAGAAGAGGTTAATATTACAAGTATAAAACCTATTGGTAATTACGGGATAGAACCTAGCTTTTCTGATGGTCATAGCACGGGTATTTATTCCTGGGATATGCTGTATAAATTAGGTGCTGAATACCAGACACTTTGGGCAAATTATCTTGATAAATTACAAACGGCTGGACACACACGCAAAGAGTCGCAACACACACGGTAACAATTATGACAAACGAAAATACAACTCATTTTGGATTCAAACAAGTCGCTACTGACGATAAGGTCAGCATGGTTCGCGGCGTATTTGACTCGGTTGCTAGCAACTACGATATTATGAATGACCTAATGTCTTTAGGCATTCACCGTATCTGGAAACGTGTTGCCATTCAATTAGCTAATGTAAGAAAAGGCGATCAAATTTTAGATCTAGCGGGAGGGACTGGTGACCTGACCACACTGTTTGAAAAACGTGTTGGCAAAGAGGGTTCTATTGTTTTAGCGGATATTAATTCTGAAATGCTTAGAACTGGCCGAGATCGTTTAATTGATCGTGGTTTAGTCGGAAATATCACATACGCTCAAGTTAATGCTGAGTGCTTACCATTTGCTGATAATACTTTTGATTGTGTTTGTATTGCTTTTGGCTTACGTAATGTAACCGATAAAGATGCTGCGTTACGTTCAATGCTTAGGGTGCTTAAACCGGGTGGTAAAGTTATTGTGTTGGAGTTTTCACACCCTATCGATAAAGTGACTGAAAAAGTTTATGACTTTTATTCTTTTAAACTATTACCCAAAATTGGTAAATTTATTGCTAAAGATGAAGATAGCTACCGATACTTAGCTGAATCAATTCGTATGCATCCTAAACAAGATAAGTTGAAAGAGATGATGGAAGATGCGGGCTTAGAGCGCTGTGAATATTTTAATATGAGCCAAGGGATTGTGGCTGTGCATAGAGGTTATAAAATCTAACTATTAGCAATACAGCATTAAGGGGCGAGGATTTAATAATGCCCAAAAGTATGGCTTCATAGGCGTACTTGAAGGCTACTAATTTAAGAATAAACAGTTTTAAACTGTAGGGTGGGCAATCTTTTCTGCCCACCGTATTGCGGCATTGATGGTGGACAAAAAAAACTGCCCACCCTACTTTTTTGCATGCAGACCTGTCCCGCTTTAAGTTGATAGCTGGAAAACAAGCGCATAGCTAGACTCGGGCATTATTAAATCCTCGCTCCTAAGGTAACTATTCAGCTTGTGAGTAAACAATGATAATGTAGGAGCGTCCGCCCCCTCGGCGCGAAGGTAATTGAAAGTTTTAGGGAAAAGAGCATTATTATAATCGCGCCGTGGGCGGACGCTCCTACAAAACATTGCACTAAAGATGCTGAATAGTTACTCCCTAAGTAAGAAAATAAAATACGTAGCCTTGATGCAGTGAAGCGGAATCAAGGGCTTGCATAAACCTTGATTCCACGTTGTTACATCAAGGCTACAAAACTTAACTTAGGCAACTCGCAATAAATAAACCTCCTCAGCTCCCTTTTTACTAAGAGGGAAACCTTAATTTTAATCCATTTACCTACTCCCAAAAATGATTATTAAACCGTTATTAATCAGCACACTGGAATTAGCTTTAAATCAATACATTGCTTTAGATGAAGATGTCAGCCTATTTCTAAACCCTTTGGTGGGTAAAGTCATAGCCATTAATATCCAGCCATTTAATGAAACAATCTACCTTTGTCCAACAACTGATAATATTCAGGTTCTCGAAACTTATTTACCTGAAGTCGATTCAACTATTAGCGGTACTTTATCGGCTCTTGGTTTAATGGGGTTAAGCAGCACCCCTATGCGATCTATTTTTAATGGTGAGGTTAGCATTACCGGTGACACGGATACTGCCCATAAATTTCAACAGCTTTTTGATAAACTAGATATAGACTTAGAGGAAAAGCTTTCTAGCTTTACCGGTGATATTGTTGCCCATAAAATTGGCAATTTTTTCCGTAGCGGCCAAAACTGGACAGCTGAAAGTATTGAGTCTTTTAAGTTAAATACTAAAGAATTCCTACAAGAAGAAACCCGAGACCTTCCCGCGGGGCCTGAGGCCGATATTTTATATCATCAAATTGATGAAATCCGCTCTGATTTTGACCGCTTATCTGCCCGTATTGACCAGCTAAAACCATAGGTACACATGTGATTCATCCAAAAATATTAATGCGTTTAATCCACATTAACTGGGTCATGATGTACCACGGTTTAGATGAACTGGTACTGAAAACACATTTATTTCGCCCTGTTCGTTATCTTGCTATTTTTTCTCCCAATTACTGGTTAAGAAAACCATCAGAACCCCGTGGCGTAAGAATTCGCAAAACATTGGAAGATCTAGGGCCTATTTACATTAAATTTGGCCAGGCTTTATCTACTCGAAAAGATATTTTGCCTGACGATATTGCCGATGAACTGGTTAAGCTTCAGGATAAGGTTCCGCCTTTTTCAAATGAGCTTGCTATTCAAGTTATTGAGGAACAGTTAGGCGAAAAAGTAACTGCAGCTTTTGCTAAATTTGATGATTCACCTTTAGCTTCTGCCTCTGTCGCTCAAGTTCACACCGCAACACTGCATACTGGTGAAGAAGTTATTGTTAAGGTTTTAAGACCCCATATTGAAAAAAGTATTCATGCTGATATAGGGCTAATGTATGAAGTCGCAAAATTGGCAGAAAAATTTTGGCCCGATGCTAAACGTCTTCGTGCTTTAGAAGTGGTTTCTGAGTTTGAAAAGACTCTATTAGATGAGTTGGATCTAGTCAGAGAAGCGGCTAATGCAGTAAAGCTACGTGATAACTTTAAAGATTCAAATGCGCTTTATATCCCTGAAATTCATTGGAAATTTACCCGTAAAAAAGTATTGGTTATGGAAAGGATCCATGGCATTCCTGTCGGCGAAATTGATTTGTTAAGAGAGAAAGGTGCCAACTTTAAACTGCTTGCTGAGCGTGGAGTTGAAACTTTTTTCACTCAAGTCTTTAGAGATAACTTCTTTCATGCTGATATGCATCCTGGCAATATCTTTGTTGATTTGCCTGATAAATATATTGCTGTTGATTTTGGTATTGTAGGCACTCTAACCCTCTCTGACCAACGCTATTTAGCCGAGAATTTCTTAGCTTTTTTTAATCGTGATTATCGCCGTGTGGCTGATATGCATATTGAATCTGGCTGGGTACCTTCTACTACACGAGTAGAAGACTTTGAGGCAGCTATTCGTAGTGTTTGTGAACCTATCTTTGATAAGCCTTTAAAGGATATTTCATTTGGTTTATTGCTGTTACGCCTTTTTCAGACAGCTAGACGTTTTGATATGGTTGTACAACCACAACTGATATTACTACAAAAAACACTGTTAAATATTGAAGGCTTAGGCCGTCAACTTTACCCTGACTTGGATTTATGGCAAACAGCCAAACCCTTTTTAGAAAATTGGTTTCATGAACGTATTGGACCTAAAGCAAAAATCAAACAAGCGCTGAAACAATTCCCTCAAATTGCTGAGCATTTCCCTGAGATGCCTACACTAATATTTAATGCTTTAGACAGTGTAACTCACACTAAACAACAATTTGAGAATCAAACTAAGGAAATATCTCAATTACGTGAACAAGTGGAAAAAAACCATACTGGCACAGTCTGGGCCATTCTAACTAGCGCCGTTATCGTCAGTTTAGCTATTTTGTTTCAATAACTAAAAATGTAACTGTTCACCTCCCCCTTTGAAAAAGGGGGATTGAGGGGGATTTTTCTAATAAAATATCACCTACCCCCTCTTTTCCAAAAAGAGGGGACTGAACAGTTACCTAAAAACTAATATCCTAGCGCTATTTTTGTAAAACCTATAATGCAGCGCTAAAACAGCTTATTCGATTCCAGGCAATAATTCTTGTGTTCCTTTTCCCTGTACTTGCTCCCCATCAAGCACAGGAAAAAGAAAACCATACGAAACACGCCATTTATTCTGTAGATCAACTTGTATCGTTGCAGTTTTTTGATTTAAGCGTATAACCTCGCCATAAATATCATTTTGCTCCTTATTTTTAAACCCGACTATGTCGCCCACTTTTAAAACTGATTTTGGGATACCTTTTTGGTTTTTTACAGGCCTAATATCAGCATCCACACCCTCTAAATTAATGTAGTAAAAAGGAATATTCCAACGCTCTCCATCTTTAATGTGCTCAACCAAGCATCGTGTTTTCTTCGGTTTAATAACTATCGCATCAATCAAGCAATTTAGAGTGGAATCAAAATATGAAATATGTTGCCCCGGTTTTAATTGCATTTTAATAGCATCAATCCGCTCTGGGTTTAACAGTTCTTGATAAATAGCCGATTTCAATCGATGTAAATCAAATAAGGTAGCCTTATTCAAAGCACCTAAAATTTCAGTGTAATCCATATAATACTTTGCCTCTTAGGAGTGAAAGTTCTGACAAAAAAAAGCCCACGAGCTTATAAAACTCATGGGCTTTCTGGTCTTTACCGTACTTTATACGGCCTTTGCTCTGGTGCCGATGGCCGGAGTTGAACCGGCACGACCTAAGCCACCACCCCCTCAAGATGGCGTGTCTACCAATTTCACCACATCGGCATTTTAGTGAGGATGTTATTCAACAACTATTTTATCGGCTTCTGTTTTTACAGTATCTGCAAGTTTATCTGCTTCAGTCTTTACTGTATCAGCCATTTTAGCTATTTCTTCCTGAATCTTTTTTACTTCTTCTGGCAATTCTTCCTTAATCACTGGAAGCGCATCTATCACGGGTGATTTTTCCTCTGTCCCTATTAACGGAACATCAGCAAAAACCTTTTCAGTTGCAGTTTCGTCCATTAAATCGACTTCACTTTCAACATTACCGCTCATTACTGCCAAACCAAGACTTGTAGCAAAAAACAAAGTTGCCAAAACCGCTGTTGTTCTTGATAAAAAGGATGCGGCTCCTTGAGCACCAAAAACGGTACCAGATGAGCTACCAAATGCAGCCCCAGCATCAGCACCTTTACCTTGCTGAATTAATACAAAGCCAATAACGCTAAGGCCTAACAACACATGAACAACTATGATTATTTGATACATATCTCTTTTCTACTTAAATCGCTTTATAAATCGCTAAAAATGATGTTGCATCCAAAGACGCTCCACCAATTAAACCACCATCAATATCTGGCATTGCAAAAATTGCTTTTGCATTACCAGGCTTAACGCTACCGCCGTATACAATCTGAACATTATCTGCAATTGATTGGTTTTTAGCCGCTATTTGACCTCGGATATACTTATGAACTTCTTGTGCTTGTTCATCTGATGCTGTTTTTCCTGTACCAATTGCCCAAACTGGCTCATAAGCAATAACACACTTAGCAAGTGCGTCAATTCCAGCCATTTCAATGACTGCGTTTAATTGCTCATCAATCACGGCAAATGTTGTATCACTTTCACGCTGTTCTAATGTTTCACCAATACAGAGAACAGGAATGATACCTTCTGTTTGTGCTTGACAAAAACGTGCTGCAACAGATTCATTTGTATCACCGTAGTAAGAGCGTCTTTCTGAATGCCCTACTAATGCATAAGAACAACCACATTCTTTTAGCATAGAAGCTGATGTTTCACCTGTGTACGCACCTGATGCGTGATCAGCTACATTCTGAGCACCTAATGCTAATGGAGTATCTTTTACGACTTTTTCAATATCAGATAAATAAACTGTAGGGACACAAACAGCAATACCTTTATCACCTTCATTTAGACCGGCAATAATTGCATTTGCTAATTCAATCCCTTCCGAACGTGAGCCGTTCATTTTCCAATTACCCATCACTATTGATTGACGCATTTTACACTCCAACGAAAACTAAACCACTTATGATATAGGGTATAGCATTGTAATTCAAGCTTAGATTGCTTTCTTCACAACTTCAACCAACTCATCTGCATACTTAAGTACATCATTATAATTTTCACCCTCAACCATAACTCTAATTAACGGCTCAGTTCCTGATGCACGTAGTAAAACCCGCCCCTTATCAGTCATCTTTTTTTCAACAACTTTTACTGCTTTTTGTACAGCTTCGACCTCATCAATATTAACTTTTTTATTTACTCTTACATTTTTTAATACTTGGGGGTATTTTTCTGTCGAAGATTTAAGTTCATGCAAACTTTTACCACTTTTCTGGACTTCAGCCAATACTTGTAAGGCAGCAACAATTCCATCCCCAGTTGTAGTTTTATCCAAGCAAATAATATGCCCAGAACCTTCACCTCCTAATGAGCTATTGTGCTTTTCAAGCATTTCCATCACATACCTGTCACCGACATTTGCCCTTATCAACTCAATACCTAATTTATTAAGCGCATGCTCTACCCCCAAATTAGTCATCAATGTTCCAACAACAATCTTATTTCCTCTCCCTGCTTGTTGGTTTGATTTTGCAATAATATAAATTAGCTCATCACCATCAACAACTTCTCCTTTATGATCAACCATAATGAGGCGATCACCGTCTCCATCTAAAGCTATACCAAGGTCAGCTCTAAATTCGATCACTTTCTCTGCCAATAGCTCTGGCTTGGTGGCGCCACATTCCTCGTTAATATTCAAGCCATCTGGGTTAGCTCCAATGGTAACTACTTCTGCACCAATTTCACTAAAGACATGAGGAGCAATATGGTATGTAGCACCATTTGCACAATCAACCACGATACGCAAACCATTAAAATCTAAATTTGCAGGTATTGTTGATTTGCAATATTCAATATAACGACCTGCGGCATCTGTTAATCGCTGAGCCTTACCTAACAGTGCTGACTTAACTGTAGTCATAGGCGCATCAATATACTTTTCAATTTTGTGCTCAAGATCATCAGGTAATTTTTTACCTTCAACTGAAAAGAACTTTATCCCATTATCAAAATATGGGTTGTGAGAAGCACTAATCACAATACCTGCTTTAGCCCTTAAAGTCCGCGTCAAGTAAGCAACTCCAGGCGTAGGCATAGGGCCTAGCAACTTTGTATCAACCCCCGCTGCAGACAAGCCTGCCTCAAGTGCCGATTCAAACATATATCCAGAAATCCGCGTATCTTTACCCACGATAACAAAACCAGAACCTTCTTCCGCAAAGACTCGACCTGTTGCCCAACCTAACTTGAGCATAAAATCGGGTGTTATAGGGTGCTTACCTACTTCGCCTCTAATTCCATCTGTACCAAAATATTTTTTTTTCATCGTTACTGTGCCTACATAAATTATGAATATTCTGTATTTCCTTTGTTACAAAAAAAAGGAGAGGCATATAGCCTCTCCTTTTAATGTCAGCAAAATTCTAGCTCTGCTCAGCTGCTCCATCTATTGAGGAGTCATCTTTTTTGTCATTTTTTTCTTTTTTATCTGCCTCATCTTTTTTATTAGACGGAGGCGTGTCATCCCAGCCTTGAGGGTCTCTAACTGGCTTTCTATCCATCAAGTCTTCGATCTGATATTTATCAATCGTTTCATATTTCATCAAAGCATTAGACATACTATGCAATATATCTTCATTATCTTTCAAAATTTGCTCAGCACGCTGATAATTCTGGTCAATAATTTTACGAATCTCTTCATTAATAGTGACTGCTGTACCATCTGCAATGGTCTTATTTTGAGTAACAGAGTGACCTAAAAACACTTCACCATCTTCTTCACCATAAGCCAGAGGCCCTAAACGACGAGACAAGCCCCATTTAGTGACCATATTTCTTGCTAACTCAGTCGCTCTTTCAATATCATTTGAAGCACCTGTTGAAACTTGCTCCCAGCCAAAAATTTGTTCTTCTGCAATTCGGCCACCATATAAACTAGAAATCATACTGTCCAGTTTTTGCTTGCTAGCACTGTATTGATCTTTTTCTGGTAAAAACATAGTCACGCCTAAAGCACGTCCACGAGGCATGATACTTACTTTATAAACAGGATCATGTTCAGGGACTAACTTACCTACAATTGCATGTCCAGCCTCATGGTAGGCTGTCATTTTTTTCTCTTTTACATCCATGACCATAGAGTGCTTTTCAACCCCCATAATCAATTTATCTTTGGCTTTTTCTAAATCAGCCATAGTCACGGTGCGTTTATTATTTCGTGCTGCAAACAATGCGGCTTCATTGATTAAGTTGGCTAGATCCGCACCTGAAAACCCTGGTGTACCCTGAGCAATGTACTTAACAATAACATCATCAGCTGCAGGCACTTTTTTCATATGCACATTAAGAATCTGTTCACGCCCTTTAATATCTGGTAAACCTACATTAACCTGTCTATCAAAACGACCTGGACGTAATAAAGCACTGTCTAAAACATCTGCACGGTTAGTTGCCGCAATAACAATAATACCTTCATGACCTTCAAAACCATCCATTTCTACCAGTAACTGGTTTAATGTTTGCTCACGCTCGTCATTACCACCGCCTAAACCAGCACCACGAGAACGGCCAACCGCATCAATCTCATCAATAAAGATAATACAAGGTGCATGTTTTTTCGCTTGTTCAAACATGTCACGCACACGTGATGCGCCAACACCCACAAACATTTCTACAAAATCTGAACCGGAAATAGTAAAGAAAGGGACTTTCGCTTCACCAGCAATCGCTCTTGCTAATAAGGTTTTACCTGTTCCTGGTGGCCCTACCATTAAAGCACCACGCGGAACACTCCCTCCTAGCTTTTGATATTTTGCGGGATCTTTTAGGAAGTCGACCATTTCTTCCACTTCCTCTTTTGCTTCATCGCAACCAGCAACATCTGCAAAAGTTACTTTATTTTGATCCTGCTCAAGCATTCTGGCTTTACTTTTACCAAAGCCCATTGCACCACCACGACCACCGCCACCGCCACCTTGCATTTGACGCATGAAAAATACCCATACCGCAATCAACAACAATATTGGACCAAAGGACATTAATAATGTCATCAACAGTGATGGTTCTTCAGGTGGTTGAGCTTTAATCTCAACCCCATTTGCTAACAAGTCATCAATTAAATGATTATCCTCTGGTGCATAAGTTCTAAACTTTTCACCCGCCTGAGTTCTGCCTTTAATCTTATGCTCATCAATAGTAACTTGCTGAACCTGACCTGCTTTAACTGAATCTAGAAACCGAGAATAAGATATAGTGCCATCACTACGAACTGTTCGCGTTCCAAAATTATTAAAAACTGACATCAGCACAACAGCGATGACAATCCACAAAATTACATTTTTAACCATATCGTTCAAGCTACACGCTCCAAGCCTAAACGGCTTACATTTTTCAAAAATTAAGTGATTATATCAGGATATACATCCTAACTATCCTCTATTATCATATTGATATAGGGATTGATCTAATTATTTAAACCCTTTAGCCAAAATATAGACCTCTTTACTTCTTGGCCTTGATGATTTTGGCTTTCTTATTGTTACACTAGCAAAATATTTTGCCACTTCTTTCTTATATTCATCAAACCCTGCTCCTTGGAACATTTTAATCAAAAAAGTTCCCTCTTTTGTTAAAACTGTCTGCGCTGTATCCAATGCTAACTCAGCAAGATAAATAGATCGTGGCTGATCCATAGCCTTATTTCCACTAATATTAGGTGCCATATCAGACATAACCAAATCAACTGGAGCACCATCTAGCACTCGCATTAGCGCATCTAATACTTCATTTTCTCTAAAGTCACCTTGGATAAAGTCGACCCCGTCAATGGGATCAATTGCTAATAAATCTAGCGCAATAACTTTATTTTTTTTTCCTACAATTTTACGCGCATAATCCGACCACCCGCCAGGTGCAGCACCTAAATCAATAACATTCATTCCAGGCTTGATAATTTTATCTTTTTCCTGAATTTCAACTAATTTAAAAGTAGACCGAGAGCGGTACCCCATAGCCTGTGCTTTTTTTACATATTCATCATCAAAGTGCTCTTGCATCCATTGATTACTGCTTTTGCTACGCGCCATATCGTTTGTAGTGTAGAATTATATATTTTTATTATAGGAAACAGTGTGAATTCTGTCAGAAAGAAGCAATTAAAGGCTCAAGCTCATTTACTAAAACCCGTTATTATAATTGGCCAAGCAGGTTTAACAGAATCCGTACTTAAAGAAATTGAAATTACTTTAGATACTCACGAATTAATTAAAATTAAAATTCGTGCTGAAAGAGATGATAGAAAAACTATCCGCGAACAAATTATTATAGAGACTAAAGCCGAGCTAATTCAATCCATTGGCCAAATTGTCGTTATTTATCGTAAAAAACCAGAGCCTAAAGTAGAAAAAGTCACCGGACCAAGACGAAGATAAGACTACTCGGTTTACACTTTTTCTAAAGCGGGTTTTTAAAGACATTAGCTTTTAGCCCCCTCATTGAAAAAGAGGGGTTGAGGGGAGGCTTATTAAAAAGGCATTTGATATCACCACATTATATTTTTATAAAATCCCCCTCAATCCCCCTTTTTCAAAGGGGGAGGTCAAAAGAAAGAGCTTCCCCCCTTTCATCTAAACCGTTCACCTGCTCTTTTATACGTATTGGATAGAAAGGATTTCGTATTCTTTTTTTCCACTCGGCGTCCTAATAACCACCACATCTTCAACTTCTTTTCCAATAAGGCCTCTGGCAATAGGTGAACTAATCGAAATTCTACCTTCTTTAATATCAGCCTCGTCTACACCAACAATGTGGTAAACCACCACCTCTTCTGTATCAATATTTTCAATTTCTACTGTTGCACCAAAAACGACCTTTCCACCCGCATCAATGGCTGTAACATCTATAATCTGTGCTTTTGACAGCTTTGCTTCAATATCATTAATACGCCCTTCGGTAAAGCTTTGCTGCTCTTTTGCAGCGTGATACTCTGCATTTTCCTTTAAATCACCATGCGCCCTCGCTTCGGATATTGCGGTAACAATACGAGGTCTAACCACGCTTTTTAATTCTTTTAATTCTTCACGCAATTTATCTGCGCCAACTACTGTAAGGGGGACTTTATCCGCCATATCTAAATCTCCAATCTTCCTATCCTACTAACTTGAGAGTAAATAATAAAACCTGAATCGAGTCAGACTTTATTTGCTATTAGGAGTAAGAATTTAATAATACCGAATTTATGCCGCAGAGCTTTTAATCCAGAAGCATACTAGACAAACAAGTGCATAGTAAACTACGCAAATATTTTTCTAGCCCATCTAAGGGGTCAAAAGGTTAAAGAATCTTTAGTAATTCTTATTCTTTAGCGGCAGTCAGACTTGGGTACTATTGAATTCTCATTCCTATAATGGCACGAGAAATAAAAACTCATGCCACACATTTAATTCAATTTAAACTTGCATGCAAATCTTGTAAGCAATTCACATCACTCGCACCAAGTTCTCCCAACGCGTAGCATGCTGCTTTTGCACCTGCCATTGTCGTGTAATACGTTACATGATGCTGTAAAGCCTCTCTACGCATGGTAAATGAGTCATTAATTGCTTTAACCCCATCTGTCGTATTAATGATTAATTGAATTTCATCATTTTTAATCATATCCACCGTATTTGGTCGCCCTTCACTCACTTTGTACACAATTTCACAAGGGATACCCGCCTCTATAATAATTCTTGCAGTACCTTTAGTGGCCACAATCTCATAATTATTTTTAATCAACATTTCCGCAACTTCAACTACTTTAGGCTTATCAACTTCTCGTATACTGATAAGCACTTTCCCCCCCGCACTCAAATCGACACCCGCTGCACGCTGTGATTTAGCAAAAGCTTCACCAAAAGTTTCACCAACCCCCATCACCTCACCTGTTGACTTCATTTCAGGCCCCAGCAAAGGGTCAACACCAGGAAACTTAACAAAAGGGAAAACAGCTTCTTTAACCGAATAATAATTAGGTATACATTCTTCAGTAATACCTTGCTCTATTAATGATTTACCTGCCATACATAAAGCTGCAATCTTTGCTAATGGATAACCTGTTGCCTTTGATACAAAAGGCGCTGTTCTTGATGCTCTTGGATTAACCTCTAACACGTAAATATCTTCACCTTGTATGGCAAACTGTGTATTCATTAAACCTCGAACACCTAGCGCTTCTGCCATTGCCCCCACTTGTACCCGCAACTCATCCTGCAAGTGTTTTGGTAAGTCATAAGGAGGAATTGAACACGCTGAATCACCGGAGTGAACACCCGCTTGCTCAACATGCTGCATTAAGCCGCCAATCAATAAAGTTTCGCCATCAAAAATCGCATCTACATCCATTTCAATCGCATCATCTAAAAAGCGATCTAACAAGACAGGTGCATCATTAGACACCCCAATAGCCCCTTTCATATATCGTGTTAAGGCTTCTTCGTTATAAACAATTTCCATTCCTCGGCCACCTAAAACATAAGATGGGCGCACAACTAATGGATACCCAAGCTCTTTAGCCACAACGATTGCTTGCTCAACTGATCGAGCAGTCCCATTAGGCGGCTGTTTTAGGTCTAATTTATTTAATAATGCTTGAAACCTTTCACGATCTTCAGCTAGGTCAATAGCATCAGGTGAGGTTCCAATAATTGGAGCACCTGCCGCTTCAAGATCACGTGCTAATTTCAATGGTGTTTGACCACCATACTGCACAATTACACCTTTAGGGTTTTCTAGGTGAATAATTTCCAATACATCTTCTAAGGTTAATGATTCGAAATAAAGACGATCTGAAGTATCGAAGTCTGTCGAAACTGTTTCTGGGTTACAGTTCACCATAATGGTTTCGTATCCCTCTTCACGCAAGGCTAACGCAGCATGAACACAGCAATAATCAAACTCAATCCCCTGCCCTATACGATTAGGCCCGCCCCCTAGAATAATAATTTTTTCTTTATCGGAAACACGCGCTTCACACTCTTCTTCATAAGTAGAATACAAATAGGCGGTATCAGATGAAAACTCTGCCGCACAAGAGTCAATACGTTTATAAACAGGACGAACATTCTGCTTATGTCTTAGCTTTCGCACCTCAGATTCCTTAGCCCCTAACAGCTTAGCTAAACGAGCATCGGAAAAGCCTTTTTGCTTTAACTTAAATAATTCATTACCTTTTAAAGTCGCTAACGTTTTCGTTGCTAAAGTTTTCTCAGTTAAGACCAAATCTTCTACTTGCGCTAAAAACCACGGATCAATGCGACTAGCTTCATGAATATCATCAAATGACATACCACTACGGAAGGCATCTGCCACATACCATAGGCGCTCAGGCCTAGGGTGACGCATTTCGCGTTGCATAATATCCGTTGCATCAGGGTTTGTTAAATCAACAATTTCATCTAAACCATCTACCCCAATTTCAAGCCCTCGTAAGGCTTTTTGTAAAGATTCTTGGAAGGTACGGCCAATAGCCATCACTTCACCCACTGATTTCATCTGTGTGGTTAAGCTATCGTCAGCCTGTGGAAATTTTTCAAAGGTAAACCTAGGAACTTTAGTCACAACGTAATCAATAGAGGGTTCAAATGAAGCTGGGGTTGCACCCCCTGTAATTTCATTCTTCAGTTCATCCAACGTATAACCAACAGCTAATTTTGCTGCTACTTTAGCAATCGGAAAACCAGTTGCTTTTGATGCCAATGCGGAAGACCGAGAAACCCGCGGGTTCATCTCAATCACTACCATGCGCCCATCTTCTGGGTTAATCGCAACCTGTACATTTGAGCCACCCGTATCAACACCAATTTCACGCAATATAGCTAAAGAGACATTACGTAATATTTGATATTCTTTATCCGACAGTGTTTGTGCAGGGGCAACCGTAATGGAATCACCGGTATGAACTCCCATTGGATCAAAATTTTCGATGGAACAGACGATAATACAATTGTCATTGGTATCTCGTACTACTTCCATTTCGTACTCTTTCCAGCCTAAAACCGACTCTTCAACCAATAACTCCTTAGTTGGAGATAAATACAAACCCCGCTCACATATATCAACAAACTCTTCTTTATTATAAGCAATACCTCCGCCACTTCCGCCCATAGTGAATGAAGGACGAACAACGGTCGGGTAACCCACTTCTGCTTGCGCTGCAAAAGCTTCTTCCATATTATGTGCAATTTTAGACTTTGCAACCTCAAAGCCTAGTCGCCCCATTGCTTGATTAAATAAGCTTCTATCTTCAGCCATATTAATGGCTTCTTTAGTTGCTCCAATCATTTCTACGCCGTATTTTTCTAATACGCCATATTTATCTAAATCTAAAGCGCAATTCAATGCAGTTTGTCCACCCATCGTAGGTAATACAGCATCTGGGCGCTCTTTTTCTATAATTTTTTCGACTGTTTGCCAGTCTATAGGCTCAATATAAATTGCATCCGCCATATCAGGGTCAGTCATAATCGTTGCTGGATTAGAATTAACCAAGATTACACGGAAGCCCTCTTCTCTTAACGCTTTACACGCCTGCGTTCCTGAGTAGTCAAACTCACAGGCTTGGCCTATTACAATAGGGCCTGCACCTAATAATAAAATCGATTTTATGTCGGTTCTTTTTGGCATAGTTTGTTAGATCTACCTGAGTTATTTGTTAGCTGAATGTGTATCCATCATTTCGATGAATTGATCAAATAATGATTCTACATCATGTGGACCAGGACTGGCCTCTGGATGCCCTTGAAAGCTCATAGCAGGGCAATCTGTTCTTTCAATCCCTTGTAAACTGCCATCAAATAATGAGTGATAAGTCGCTTTGATATTTGCGGGAAGTGTTTTTTCATCCACAGCAAAACCATGGTTTTGACTACTAATCATCACACGTCCTGTCGATTTTTGTTGTACAGGGTGGTTTGCTCCATGATGGCCAAACTTCATTTTTTCAGTTTTAGCGCCACTCGCCAGCGCTAATAACTGATGCCCCAAACAAATACCAAAGGTCGGTATTTGTTTCTCTAAAATTAATTTAATGGCTTCAATTGCATAAGTACAGGGTTCTGGATCACCAGGACCATTAGAAAGAAAGACCCCATCAGGGTTCATCGCTAGTACTTCAGATGCTGGTGTTGTTGCAGGAACAACTGTTACCCGGCACCCTCTATTAGCCAACAATCGTAAAATATTACGCTTAACACCAAAATCATAAGCCACAACATGCTTGGTCAGATTTTTAGCTTCGGAGTGTCCGCCCACCAACGCCCAAATATTTTCGGTCCATTCATACTGCTTAGCTGTAGTGACTTCTTTAGCTAAGTCCATTCCTTTTAAGCCAGTAAATCCTGCAATCGCTTTTTTAGCCGCAACCTCATCAATGACTTCACCCGCAATAACACAGCCGCGTTGCGCACCTTTATCTCTTAAGATCCTTGTTAATTTACGCGTATCAATATCTGCAATTGCGACAACATTATTATCTATCAGGTATTGTTGTAAGGGCTTTTCACTCCGCCAGTTGCTTAGTTGCAAAGGTAGGTCACGAACAACCAAACCACTCGCAAACACTGCATTAGACTCATCATCTTCACTGGTCGTTCCAACATTACCTATATGAGGATAAGTTAGAGTCACAATTTGACGCGCGTATGAAGGGTCACTCAGGATTTCCTGGTATCCCGTTAGCGAAGTATTAAAAACAACCTCACCAACAGAACAGCCATTTGCGCCTATCGACACACCATGAAACACCGTCCCATCTTCTAACAATAGTAAAGCAGGATTACTCAAGATCAGTCACCTTTAAATGCACAAACGGGATACGCCTTGCCAAACGCATCCCATTCTTAATTTAGAAAAATAACTGGTATTCTACGGAATTATACTAAAAAATTCATTAACAATTTATGATCAGCTAAAATCAACAAACAAGCCAACTCCTTTTAAAAACTAGATTTCATACTGATTTTAGTTATGAGAAGCACTTACGGTGTATTTATTCATCAAAAAAATCACCATAATGGCTCACTTTTTTGCTTTTTAAATCAATAATATACTTTTCACCCTTTTCATTATCAACAATCAAAGCTCTTGCCTCTTTATCTAACAAAAGCTGGGTGATGAATACATCGAGCTTATCTTGTTCCATATCACCAGAATAGACAACATCATAAACCTTAATTAATTTACGCCGAACAACCGCACCCTTTTCATCAACAGCAACAACATATCCACCATTTTGGTTCAGCCCTCGACTTCTCCCCCAGTGTAATACTTCATAGCGCACACCCTCAAAAAATACAGGTTCAACTTGTACTGGCGCAGAACGTTTTTTAGATAGACCACTTGAAACATTTAATCCACATCCATTCATCAAAACAAAAAGACATATTAAAAAAAAATAATTTGGGCGCATCACTATTCTCTCCGAACTAAAGTAGACTAGAAGTTTTTGAGACGATTTATACATTATAACTTTTGAACCTTTTGCGACTCTATTTCTACTCTATATCGCCGACTACGCTCATCACTTACTAGCAAACTTTCACTCTTTGCATCCAACTCAATTTCCGTAATAAATATATCTTGCTTATCTTTTTCCATCCCCCACCACTTATATTTAACGGGATAAACTTTAATCAACCCAACCTCCTTATCAATATCAGGATCGATAACAGCAATATAACCACCATTCTGGCTTAGGCCACGGGTTCGCCCCCAATGAACAACCTCATACCGTAACCCATTATGAGTAACAGGTTTCACTGGTGCAGGTGCTTCACGCTTCTTTGCCTTATTCAATTCAACCCCCTCAAAAACCATTTGTATATTTTTTTAGACTAACACTTTAACGCGCTCAGTTGTAGAAAGATTACCCGCCAAATCTGTTGCAAAATATGCCCAACTATCCGCATTATTAATAGCCTGTTTGAGTGATAATACTCCCTTACCTGGCTTCAAACCCGATGTATCATATCTATAATCATCAGTCTTCAATTCTCTATGTGTTATCTCATGAATAATAGTCAACGCGCACCTCCATAATTGGCCACCGTTACCAGACTTCAGAAATGCATTCTGCAAATACACTACATCTATTGATTCTGATGAGTACACAAAAGCCCAATCCTTCCATCCACCAGAATTGCGATCTAAGGGATCATCAGAAAAAACAAGTCTATTTGAATTACACAAATTAACTACTTTTTTAAAGCCATCTCTCAATTTTATGACTAGCCTGTCTATTTCTTTATCACTAGTATCAGCATAAGCAAACCAATCACGAACCATTGCTTTTGTCGCAGTATTTGGTGTGGATAATTTGACACATGCACCTTGAGACCAATTATGAGCCAGCAGAAGAGAGTCACACATCATTTTCCTTTCTGCTTCCGTATAAACCTCCTCTTCCAAGGATAGCTTAGCCTCCATTTGATCTTTGGTGCCAGTTATTTCATCGAACACCCATTTAGTATAAGCCTTTGGTGGAGAGTATACCCAGACATCTTGACCACCCCGCTTTCGTACAAAATACAAATGCTTAAGCATTTTAAGAGAAGCGACTCGATCAACGCCGTTACCAGCTGAAAACCAAGCCTTAATCCCTTTAAGCTCGGTATCATTCACCGCCACAATAGTTTTTGCAACAGAACTAGCCAAGCTTAAGCTATTCAGCTTTTCTCGATATTTATCCAATCCGAAAGCATACTTATGATTAAGCCCACTTTTTTCCATCATACCAAGAACATTCCATTCCTTATCTAGCCAATTATTCCAATCACCCGGCCAGTTTCGACTCCCGACTATTTTACGAGTCTTCTTGTAGGCTTGTGAAAAACGGTCCATATATTTCCCCTCTATTTATTAAAAAATATAGTAAAGCAATAAATGATTAGCCTCTTGGCTACTTACGACAAACCTAAAACATCCTGCATATCATAAAAACCACTGTCTTTATCTTGCAACCAAACAGCCGCCCTTACCGCGCCATTAGCAAAAGTCATTCGACTCGTTGCTTTATGGGTAATTTCAACTCTTTCACCTTCATCAGCAAACATGACGGTATGCTCACCCACAATATCACCCGCACGAATAGTTGAAAAACCGATGGTTTTTCTGTCCCTCTCTCCAGTATCGCCTTCTCGACCATATATTGCACAATCTTTTAAATCTCGACCCAATGTATTAGCAATAACCTCTCCCATACGCAGAGCTGTACCAGAAGGTGCATCTACTTTGTGCCGGTGATGAGCTTCAATAACTTCAATATCTGTATAGTCACCCATCACTTTAGCTGTCATTTCCAACAGCTTAAGCGACAAGTTAACTCCCACACTCATATTGGGTGCGAGAACAATCGCCACATCTTTTGCCGCAATCTTTATTGCTAGCTTCTGCTCATCGCTATAACCCGTGGTACCAATAATAATTTTTTTACCTGCTTTCCGACAAATTTCAATGTATTCCATTGAAGCGTCTGGGCGGGTAAAATCAATTAATACATCAAACTGACCAGTGACCATAGCTAAATCAGCAACCACTTTAACACTAGAAAGTCCAGTTCCAGCAAGCTCACCAGCATCCCGCCCAATAGCCGCACTCCCTGCACGGGAAACAGCAACTGTTAACTCAGTATTCTTAGACAGCATAGCTGCTTTAACCAAGCACAACCCCATTCGTCCTGACACACCAACAATAGCGATTCGCAACATTTCCTATCCTGTTAATTTATCGAAAAAACTTTTTACCCCATCAGTCCAAGAATGCTCTTGAGGACTATGATGCTTACCGCCCCCCGTTAGAGATTCCTGTAACTTTTCAACCAAAGTTTTTTGCTCTTTAGTTAACCGTACAGGCGTTTCGATTTGCACTCGACAAAGCAAATCACCTACAGCTCCACCACGAACAGGTTTAACCCCTTTACCTCTTAACCTAAACAGCTTTCCTGTTTGAGTTTCTGCCGGTATTTTAAGTTTTACTTTACCGTTTAAAGTAGGCACTTCCAGCGTTCCACCAACACAAGCAGTTGGAAAGCTAATAGGCACTTCACAATATAAATTTGCGCCATCTCGTGTAAAAATCGCATGATCTTTTACTTGAACTTGAACATACAAGTCCCCTGAAGGCCCACCATTTGCCCCAGCTTCACCCTCTCCAGCCAACCGAATACGATCCCCTGTATCCACTCCCGCAGGCACCTTGACTGATAATGTTTTATTTTCTTGGACTCGCCCTTGACCTTGACATGGACGACAAGGGTCTTTAATTTGTTGACCTGTACCATGACAAGTAGGACACGCTTGCTGTACAGAAAAGAAACCTTGCTGCATTCTAACTTGTCCATGTCCTTGACAAGTTGTACACGTTACAGGAGTAGAACCTTTCTTTGCTCCAGAGCCATTACAAGCTTTACAAGAAACCAATACAGGTACTTTTACCGTCGCTTCAGTTCCACCGACAGCCTCTTCCAACGTAAGCTCTAGGTTATAGCGTAAATCAGCTCCCGCTTGGACGTTACTTCTTCGACGACCACCACCACCTCCGCCACCGAAAATATCACCAAAAACATCGCCAAAAATATCCCCAAAGTCACCGCCACCTCCACCAAAACCACCAGCACCTCCGCCCATGCTTTGATCAACCCCTGCATGACCAAATTGGTCATAAGCGGCTCGCTTTTTAGCATTAGACAGGATTTCATAAGCCTCTTTAACAGATTTAAATTTCTTCTCTGCGGCCTCTGGCTTATCAGCGTTTCTATCGGGATGAAACTTCATCGCCATACGACGATAACTTTTCTTTATTTCTACTTCACTGGCGTTCTTTTCGACACCTAATAACTTATAAAAATCTTCTTTTGCCATAACGTAAATAACCGCCAGCATAAAGCGGCGGTTATTTTAGTCCTCTTAAATATCAGGAAAATAAAAATAAACACTGAAACAAAGCACCCTTTGAATCAGTGTTTACAAAACAACTTATTTTGTAACCGTTCAGTCTCCCTCTTTGGTAGGAGAGAGTTTATTAGAAAAATCCCCCTCAATCCCCCTTTTTCAAAGGGGGAGGTGAACGGTTACCTTATTTTTTATCGTCGTCTTTAACTTCTTCAAATTCAGCATCAACAACATCATCAGCTTGAGCCGATTCTGCTGAAGCTTCTGGGCCTGCTTCTGCACCACCCTCTGCTTCTGCTTTTTGTGCATAAACACGTTCAGCTAATTTACCAGATAATTCAGTTAAAGCCGTAGTTTTTGCTTCAATTTCATCCTTATCATCAGCTTTAACAACTTCTTGTAACTCAGAAATAGCCGCTTCAATTGCAGTTTTTTCTTCAGCAGTTACCTTATCACCCAACTCTTCCATAGACTTTTCAGTCGCATTGACCATGCCTTCCGCTGTATTTCTTGCTGAAACTAGCTCGGTGATTTTCTTATCTTCATCAGCATGCGCTTCTGCATCACTAATCATGCGCTCTACTTCTTCATCAGATAACCCACTAGAGGCTTTAATGACAATAGATTGCTCTTTACCTGTCGCTTTATCTTTAGCCGATACATTTAAAATACCGTTAGCATCAATGTCAAATGACACTTCAACTTGTGGTACTCCACGTGGAGCTGGTGGAATGTCAGATAAATCAAAACGACCTAATGATTTATTACCAGAAGCAACTTCACGCTCACCTTGTAACACATGAACCGTTACAGCTGACTGGTTATCTTCCGCCGTAGAAAACACTTGCGATGCATTAGTAGGAATCGTAGTGTTTTTCTCAATCAGCTTAGTCATAACACCACCCATAGTCTCAATACCTAAAGACAGTGGAGTAACATCTAATAACAACACATCGGTAACATCACCGCCTAATACGCCCGCTTGAATCGCAGCGCCCAAAGCAACCGCTTCATCTGGGTTTACGTCTTTACGAGGTTCTTTACCAAAAATAGCTTCTACAGTTTCCTGTACTTTTGGCATACGGCTTTGTCCACCCACCAAAATCACATCATTAATTTCTGAAGCTGATAACCCAGCATCTTTTAATGCTTTTTCACAAGGACCTTTGGTTCTTTCGATTAAATCAGCCACTAAAGATTCTAGTTTTGCACGAGTCAATTTAACATTTAAATGTTTAGGACCCGAAGCATCAGCGGTTACATACGGAAGGTTAATATCCGTCTGTTCAGTTGAAGACAATTCAATCTTAGCTTTTTCTGCTGCTTCTTTTAAACGTTGTAAAGCTAATGGATCATTATGTAAATCAATACCATTGTCTTTTTTGAATTCTGAAACCAAGAAATCAATAATTCTTAAATCGAAATCTTCGCCCCCTAAAAATGTATCACCATTTGTGGCTAATACTTCAAACTGGTGCTCACCTTCAATCTCTGCAATCTCAATAATTGATACATCAAAGGTACCACCGCCTAAATCGTAAACTGCGATAGTGGTATCACCTTTAGGCTTATCCATCCCAAAAGCAAGAGCCGCTGCTGTTGGCTCATTAATAATACGTTTTACATCTAAGCCAGCAATACGACCAGCATCCTTAGTCGCTTGACGTTGAGAGTCATTAAAGTATGCAGGTACGGTAATAACCGCTTCTGTAACTTCTTCACCTAAAAATGCTTCTGCATCTTTTTTCATTTTCATCAAAACACGTGAAGAAACCTCAGGAGCTGCCATTTTATTACCGTGGCACTCAACCCAAGCATCACCGTTATCTGCTTCAACAATTTTGTACGGCACCATTTTGATGTCTTTTTGCACAACATCATCTTTAAAACGACGACCAATTAAACGTTTGATTGCGAATAATGTATTTTCTGGGTTAGTGACCGCTTGACGCTTTGCAGACTGACCCACTAATACTTCGTCATCTCCCGTAAAAGCAATAACAGAAGGTGTAGTACGCGCACCTTCACTGTTTTCTATTACTCGTGCCGTGCCGTTCTCTAGAACAGCCACACATGAATTTGTGGTTCCTAAATCGATGCCAATTATTTTAGCCATTTAAATCTCCGAACTTTTTTAATTTTATTTTGTATGAATTCGATATGAGGTTGCTTTAACTAATTTCAAGCCTGCTCATCTAAATTTGTTGAATCATCTTCAGGTCTATTTTGCTCAGGCTCTACTGCTTTCACTGCTTGAGAAACAACAACCATCGCAGGACGAATCAAACGACCATTTAAAACATAACCTTTCTGAAGCACATTAAGCACTGTGTTTGGCGCAACCTCAGCACTTGGCTGCATAGTCATAGCTTGGTGTAACTCAGGGTTAAATGGCTGGCCTTGAGGGTCAATAGCTTCAATATTAAATTTTGCGAAAACAGACTCAAACTGCTTGATAGTTAATTCACTACCTTCCCTTAAGGACACAACTTCTGGGTCATCACTGGTTGATGCTTGAATACCTAGCTCCAAACTATCAATAACAGAAAGAAGCTCTTTAGCAAATTTCTCTAACCCGTATTTATGTGCATTTTCCAGATCTTTTTGGGTGCGCCTTTTCAGATTTTCCATTTCAGCCAAAGTGCGAACGGCTTTATCCCAGTTGTCTTCTGCTTTTTTCTCAGCCAGTTTCAACTTTTTTTGTAAATCCTCTAAAGAACCTTCATCAACTTTCGACTCACTTTCAGCTTCTTCAACCGTTATATCTTCACTATTTTCTTCAGCGACTTGCTCAAGAACCTCTTCAATCAAATCACTATCTGACTGTGCTTCAGATGCATCTTGTTTATTACTCATTAAACGCTCCAGACATTATTTTTAAACAATGTCTTTTATCATGGGGGCTTTCACTTAGGATTCAAGGCTGAAGTTATTTTTTAAGCTCTTTAGATTCTAAAATTATGCGTAGCACGAGCTAATATGAATTCTGCTACCTCTCGCATCAGTGAATACTATGGAACGTGCATGGAATAACGTCCCGATTTCTAACTTGTCTTTTTGCTGCAGATGGAATGATCTCATTCGTTGCGTAGCTTGCTATGCGCCTCTTGAGATCATTCCACCTGAAACAAAAATCCTACGTTATAATTTCGGGAAGTTATTCCATACACGTTCCTATGTAAACCTCGAGTTAACTCAGCTAACGCCCTTACCAACACGCCTTATCGTAATTAGCTCGAATTTTTCATCTTTTGTTACCAACGTAACACTCCCCGCATAAAGCCAAACCGCAACATGAGTATCCAAAAGAATCATAAAGCCTTTTCCTCACCCCATTCATGTAAAGATAAATCGTAACTATTTGTATGGTTTCACTAGATTACACCTGGTTTTAAAAATAAATTACATTATTCATCCTATCAAAAATCAAAGTTAATCAATAGATTATGGATCAACTTAATGACATTGGTACTGCCCCCTTATTCCTTTAAAGCTCAGGTGTTGGAAAAAATACCTCCAAAATGAAAATAATTATCATCATCACAATGTATAACCACCATAGCATCATAAAAGGACGACGGAATTTTTTATCTAATGCTAAAATTTCATTTTGAGTTTTAATTGGAAGTCTTTGTCTATTTCGTTTCCTAATAAAAAAGCCAATACAATCAATCGTTCGTATGGCTTTATGAACATAGTTGTCCTCATCATACACTTGACCATAGATTATTTTATCCATCACTTTGAGATGATATTTACTGATGTAAATATTTATAGCAACATAGGTATTGATTATAAGCAATGCAAAACTAGCTACACCGAGACCAAATATTTCAATAAAACCCATACTTTTAATCCTTTACCTTAACAAAAGTTTCATAAATTATTTCTGAACCCTGTTCAAATTTCTCACTTAAATAATTACTTGACAAATAACCTCCCGAAGCACTAACCACAATACCGCACCATAATAAACTGCTTCCGGCTGATAGTCAGGGAGAAACCGCTCTAACCGTAAACTGTTGATTTGTAATGGCTAGATGGCTAGTAGCATCATTTTAAATCAATAGCTTAAAAACAGAACAGTTTCGCCCTGGGCTGATAGTAGTCCAAATACAACATTACAAGCAAGCAAGCAAGAAAGAAAGAAAAATACAAGGGATCCGGCCTCAATGTCATTAAGTTAAGCGCAACCAATTGATTCACCTTGATCTTTTATAGGACGAATAATGTAATTTATTCTTCATTTTAGATTTTTTACGCTTATATGACCTTCCTTTTCGAATGGGTTCAATA
>Ga0256840_1000875_pt1 | contig 29832 bp, 28 predicted proteins | sample 355202metaG_FD_185969 | JGI IMG/M metagenome (GOLD analysis project Ga0256840, IMG submission 185969) | Hydrothermal vent microbial communities from Mid Atlantic Ridge, Atlantic Ocean - 355-202 | ecosystem: Environmental > Aquatic > Marine > Hydrothermal vents | place: Atlantic Ocean: Mid... | reverse complement strand
ATATTATTAAAAAAAAATCAGGTTCTGCAAAAGGCATTTTAAAAGGCATTAAAATTAATAAAAAAGTAACTGATAAGCAGTCTTTGCAGAGTAACTTTGAGTGATCTCAATTGATACTAATGTATTGCTTAGATATATACTTGAAGATGATGTTAAACAATTTGAAAAAGCGAGTACGCTAATACAGACAAATCCACCTGTGCTAATAACAGACGTGGTACAGGTTGAGACAGTATGGACACTAACAGGCAAGCGTTACAGTTTTAATAAAGATTTAATCTGCACTCTTATACATGGCTTATTAGGCGATGGTGATTTCATTTTTGAAAACAACCAAGTGATATGGGCAGCACTTCGTGACTATGAAGAATCAAAGCCCGTACGAAAAAAAGAACTCGATTTTGCCGACTCACTTATTTTTAACAAATCACAGCTTGTAGCCAAAAATAAAGGCACTAACTTATTAGGGTTCTATAGCTTTGATAAAGCAATGGAGCAATTAGGCGGGGTGAAAAGCCCGTGACCTCATGTGTTTCTCGTTCCAATGCTCTGTGATGGATATTGATAGTGTATTGGTTCTACTCTCCTAATTACTGACGTTGCTTGGGCTGAGACACGAGGCCCAACAGGGTCGGTTTTGATCCATTAGTGTTGGGCTTCCTAACGTCAGCCCAATCTACCGTATTTTTTATAAGCCACCCCCCCTCTTTTATGCCGATTTGTAGAAATTTTTTGGGGTTTTTTCGTACAAAATATCGAAAAACAGGGGGGGGTCTATGTAAAATGGTCGATTTCTGATGTTTATTGACTGTTTTTTCTTTAAAAGTGGGTAAAATCGTTAAATGGGTGTTTTTATATTCACCCCCTTTTTTCGATAATTTGTATTTTTTATTCGATAATTTCTACAGCAGGGGGAGTATGTAAGTCGGAAAAAGGAAACGTCATCCGACCTACGTGTGTTTTGGTGTGCAGATTACGGTTACTGCGCCGCCATGACTTTATATGGCTTACCGTGTGGATGTAGATTGAAGTTATAAAAAGTAACAGCATAACATGCGTATATGTACTATTGTTATATTAGTAAACCATCAGTCGGAAAATAAAGATTTTTTATTCATTTTTTTGTATTATTTACTTATAAATTGATAAATATTATGAAAAATGCTCATGTTGTGTGTATTGTCAATTTCGTGAAGTTTGACGTATGGTGTCAATATGCGTATATTATGCGCATTCATTAAATCTTGGGCTTTTTTTAATATGGGTATTAAACCTAATAATGTTTAACTTGAATAACAATAATATTGGGTTAAACAACATGAGGTCATCGACGACTTGCTCTCTCGCTGAGGGGGATGGGTCTTTTTTTCGTGCTGAAAAAATATCGTTGCATTATGCTTTTCTGCTAATGTAGAGCGAGCTATTGTGCTTTGTATTATCTATAGTGTTAGGAGCTGTTAATTTTCTAATATAGAAATGTAAGGCGTTTAATTTTTGGAGTTTGTTATGAATGTAAATCAAGCTGGTCTGTTAAAGACCGAAGTTTCTGGTTTGCCGTGGATAAAAAGACATCTTAGAGAAAATGATATTGACCCTTTAGCTACAAGAGATGATCTACCTGTTGGTGTAATATACCCAAAGAAGGTTCCTATACGAGGAAGCGTTCATTCTTCCTCTGGGAAAGTTATTAGCCGCAAAAAAATAAACTGGTTTTTTATATTTCCTTTTTTGTACAAACGATGAATCTCATATAGAATATACAATTCTTCTTAAGAAGCTATTTTTATAGCTTCTTTTTTTTACATAAGGGCTATGGAATGGCGAACGCTTCTGATAATGACATAGTAAAACAATTTATCGTAGATGACTTCATCGATGATTTCATGGAGTTTTATGCTGTTGCTTTAAATGAAACAGACCTTCATCCAGAGCAAGCTAATAACGAAGTAAGAAATGCTTTTGTTCACTTAGGAAGATATTTAATTGATAGTGAAACTAATTCTGAAGATTTAAATAAAGCTCGTGATCATTTGAAAAGAGGAAAAAGAGATTGCTTAAAAATTGCGATAATCAGTAAAACCGATAACCTGCATAATTACATTCAAAGCATAGAGCATTATGAGGGGGCTTCATTACTAGCTCAGAAATACAATATATATAAATTCATTGGTAAACGTATTAGTTTATATATTAAAGAAACCAAAGGACTGCCGGTTTCTGAAGATCTTATATCTTTATTTAAAGAGTTATTAGAAATAGAACAAAACCTTTTAGATAAATACAACACACAAAAAGAATACAAAAGAATCACATTACTTAGAAAGTGGGGTTTTAAGACCGTAAAATGGATTATTGGCTTGCTTGGGGCTATCTCCGTTACAATTATATCAACTTATATAATTGCCCTGATGGTACCAAACGGAAAGCTTGCTGAGGCAACTAAAAAAGTTCTCGACAACCTTCTTCAGTTTATAAACTGAGAGAATTGCGAGTGCTTTATAGTTAATACACTTATTCCCCCCTAGCTTTCATAAAATAGCTATATATAAAAAGATTAATTAATCATCAACCCCAATCTAAAGCCCCGCCAGTCTGGTACTCAGTAACCCGCGTCTCAAAAAAGTTCTTCTCTTTCTTCATATTCGCCTGCTCATCCAGCCAAGGCGTACGGTTTTGTGCATTCGGGTATGGTTCTTCTAAGCCTAGTTGTCTTGCACGACGGTTGGCAATAAAGCGGTATTGCTCTATGTGATCTTCTGCGGTGTAACCTAAGATTGGCTTTTTAAGAATGTAGTGCGCGTAAGCGATTTCTGCTTGTTCTGACTCGTCCCACATTTCGCGGATAGCTTGCGGGTCTAGCGTTACGTCGTTTTCTAGCATGATCTGTTTCACTACACGGATGCCGAAAGAGGCGTGCATGACTTCGTCGCGCATGATGTATTGTAGTTGCTCGGCTGTGCCTTTCATTAAGCCACGGCGTTGTAGCGAGAAGATGGGCGTGAAGCCGTTGTAGAACCATGTGCCTTCAAATATCGCCGAGAAGAAGATGTATGCCATAACAAATTCGGTGAGGTTTTTAGGGTCACGCAAGTCCATATCTGAGCGCATCACAGAATCTAGGCGTTTGTTGGCAAGTTTAATTTTGCCGTGAATCGCGGGCACAACGCGGTAACGATTGTAGATTTCGCCTTGGTCTAGCCCGATGGTTTCGATGCAGTGCTGGTATGTCCATGTGTGCAGTGCTTCTTCATACACTTGGCGCGCTTGGTAGATTTGTAACTCAGGCGCGGTCATTTTTTCCATGACGGCTAGGCCGATGTTACGCATGGCTAAAATATCAGAGGTGGTTAGATAAGCGAGTACGTTTTCGTAGACGTGCTTTTCGCTATCGCTTAGCTTGTGCTGATAATCTTGTATGTCTTGCGCCATATTGATGTCGAGTGGCGTCCAGTGGTTTTTGTTTGCATTTAGGAAGTATTCCCACGCCCACGGGTATTTGAACGGTGCAAGCTGGTTTACGTCTGCTTCACCATTGATTACACGCTTGTCACTTGATTTTACGGGTGCGAGAGCATCTAGAGCTTCTATTTCATCACGCTCTATACCTTCGATAGCTTTATCTGCTAGTTGCTCTTCAACTTCTGGCAGTGTTACGCCGGTATCATCAAATGACATATCGCCGATTACATCGCTAGTTGCATAAGATGCGGCTAGTGTTTGTGGCTCAGCTGTTTTTTCTACAACTACTGGTGCTGGTGTAGGATTTGCCGCTGGCTTGCTAGCGGGTTGTGGTGCGCTGAGTGGGTTGTCCCAATTGAGCATGATATGTTCTCCGTTTCTGACGTACTTTGTTAGCCCGTGCTGTTGTTGTTTTTGTAGGGCGGTTTACCTTTTTTGACTTAGTCATAACCGCTTCCTTCATTCCTTTGATGTGAGCTTCTTTTGTCTTTAACTCTAGGGAGAAGCTTTCCCTTTTTATATCTAACTTTTTAATTCTCGTTAAAGGCGCTCCTGATGCTTGATTTTGCGTTGAGAGCAAGGCGCGAGTTTTATAAAAGCTGGGAGCGTACAAGCAGTACGTGACTAGGTTTTATAAAAATCGCAACGCGGCTATCGATGCAAAAGCAAGCATCAGGTGTGTCTTTTATTGGCAGGCGTCGCAATCTGGGTCCAAGATACTACACGCCGCTGGCGCTGCAGACCCAACTTCCATTGGCGCATCTGGCACATTACTTTCTGCTGTGTTGTTAATATTACTAGATGATTCCTGCGATTTTTCCATAGCCGTAGCACCCATAGAGCGAAGATAGTAAGTGGTTTTCAATCCACGTACCCAAGCCAACTTATACAAATTATCAAGTTTTGTACCTGAAGGTTCTTTCATGTATAAATTGAGTGATTGCCCTTGATCAATCCACTTTTGGCGACGGCTACCTGCTTCTATCAACCAACGAGAATCTATTTCAAACGCACTCGCATATTTTGCTTTAATTTCTTCGGGGATACGATCAATCGGCTGTACGCTTCCGTCGAAGTATTTAAGATCATTTATCATGACCTCATCCCACAAACCTAAGCTTTTTAGTTCATTAACCATATAAGGGTTAACAACTGTAAATTCACCAGATAGATTCGATTTAACAAACATATTTTGATAAGTCGGCTCTATTGATTGACTTACACCACAAATATTTGAAATGGTTGCCGTTGGCGCAATTGCCATCGTGTTTGAGTTACGCATGCCGTGCTGCTTAACCTGTTTGCGTAATCCATCCCAATCGAGTGTACTGGTTTTATCCACTTGGTAGTAATCAGCTCCGCGCTCTTTTTCCATCAGTTCGATTGAGTCAATTGGCAGAATGCCTTGGCTCCATAACGAACCTTCGTAACTTGGGTACGTGCCACGCTCTTCTGCTAAGTCAGATGATGTTTTAATTGCAAAGTATGATACGGCTTCCATGCTTTTATCTGCAAATTCCACTGCCTCCATCGAAGCGTAAGCGATGTCTTGTTTATAAAGTGCATCTTGGAACCCCATCACGCCCATGCCAACTGGACGATGTTGCATATTGGAGTTACGTGCTTGTGGCACGCTGTAGTAATTGTATTCAATCACGTTATCAAGCATACGCATGGCAGTGGTTACGGTTTTTTCTAGCTTTTCCATATCGATGCCGTCAGCGGTTGTATGCTGTGGCAAGTTAACCGAACCAAGGTTACAAACTGCTATCTCATCATCATTTGTATGTAGCATGATTTCCGTACAAAGGTTTGAGCTGTGTACGACACCAACGTGCTGATTGGAGTAGCGCACATTACAGGGGTCTTTAAAGGTAATCCAAGGATGACCTGTTTCAAAAATCATGCCGAGCATTTTTCGCCAAAGATCAACTGCCTTGACTTTTTTGAATAGTTTAATATCACCACGTGCCGCTTTTTCTTCATAAGCTTCATACGCTTTTGCAAATTTCTTGCCAACCAAGTCGTGCAGGTCTGGCACTTCTTCTGGTGAAAATAATGTCCACTCGCCCTCTTCTGCAACACGTTGCATGAAGAGGTCAGGAATCCAGTTAGCTGAATTCATGTCGTGGGTACGACGGCGCTCATCACCCGTGTTTTTACGAAGCTCTAGAAACTCTTCTATATCAACATGCCATGTTTCAAGGTATGCACAAATGGCTCCTTTTCGCTTGCCACCTTGATTTACTGCAACCGCGGTGTCATTAGTAACTTTTAAGAACGGTACGACACCTTGTGACTTCCCATTGGTGCCTTTTATATGAGAACCTAGACCACGTACACGCGTCCAATCATTTCCTAGACCTCCTGCAAATTTAGAAAGCAATGCATCATCTTTAATAGAGCTGTATATTCCATCCAAACTATCAGGAACTGTTGTTAAGTAACATGACGATAGTTGTGGACGACGTGTCCCTGAATTAAACAGGGTCGGCGTACTACTCATGAAATTAAAACTGGAAAGGAGGTTGTAAAACTCAATTGCACGTTCTTCACGGTCGACTTCGTTCATCGCTAAACCCATCGAAACACGCATAAAAAAGATTTGTGGCAATTCAAAACGTACGTCTTCATCCGTGTGGATAAAGTAACGATCGTAAAGTGTTTGCAGACCAAGATAAGTGAACTGATGATCACGCTCTGGCTTTATTGCCGCGCCTAGTTTAGTTAGGTCGTAGCGTGTTAGCTCCTCATCAAGAAGTTCTAACTCAACGGCTTGTTTAATGTATTTTTTGAATGTTGCAGGATAGCGTTTTGCCATCTCTGCTTGTGTCGCTTCACTTGGTCTATCGTTAAGATAAGTGAGTGCTTCGCTACGTAAGTTATCAAGTAATAAACGCGCAGCCACCATCGAGTAATTTGGATCTTTCTCAATGTTGACACGCGTTGCCATTACGAGTGCGGAACCGACATCCTCTTCAGGAATACCGTCAAACAAATTCCGCAATGCCTCTTTAACAACAGTGTCTTGATCGACGCCGTCTAAGCCAGAAACTGCTTCAGCAATGATTTTGCGTAAGCGGTTTTCGTCAAGTGGCTTGGTGTCCCCGTTTGAAGTGGTGACTTGTAGGGCATCTTTTTTAGATGCTTTCTTCGATTTAGATTGTGTTGTTTCTGCTTTTTCAGCACGTGCTTGTGAGCGTTCTTCACGGTAAATAACGTATGCACGAGCAACTTTACGCTCGCCAGAACGCATTAGAGCGAGCTCTACTTGGTCTTGAATATCTTCAATATGGACGATGCCGCCATCTGGCATACGACGAAATAGGTTGTTATTTACCTCTACTGACATTTTTCTTACAGTATCATGGATACGTGATGATGCGGCTGCAACGCCGCCTTCAACACCTAAAAATGCTTTTGTGAGTGCAACCTCGATTTTACTACGATCAAAAGGAGTGACTTTGCCATTACGACGAATAACCTTATAAATTGCTGCTTCTTGTTCGCTAGTTTTTGCCATGGTTTCATCAATCACATCTAGTACACTTGTGGCTACAGCTTCTTGACCATTGCTAAGTTCGTTATCAATGCTGTCATTACTGACTGGTTGCATATATTTTCTCCATGTAGAAATAGTATGATGAAATCACCAGCAAATAATTAACTCACAGTGAATAGTTGTCTATTTCTGATTTTTATTGTCACATTACTTATTCAATAAGGAATGTGATCCCTTTGGTTATGTAAATTTGGTTATGTAAATTTCTTTACACCAGATGCATCTTTAAATACTAATTTTTCGGCTAGTTCTATTGGTTTATAACAAGCCGTTTATTTTCGAGAGTAATACGTTAACAATACTCTGATGCAGCCTTACTGTTATTGAAATTTAATCTAGTGTATAAATCTCTAAAGTTAAAGCTTCTTCGAACTTCGTTGCTGGGTAACTTTAGGTGGACATACTATAGAGTGTGCTTAGCATCCACGTCAAGCACAACATATTGTGTTTTTCTACTTAAGAAGGTGTTTGCATGCTGTGGATAACATGGGCAAAACTTTACCCAATCAGGATTCATGCCTTGTGTTAATTTCTTTAATCTCGACGAAAGAAAAATAAAAAATCAGTGATTTATTTTACTGTTAGAATGCACGCTTTAAAAATCAGTTACATACAACCACTACGTAGAAGATATGACATTTAAAATTACAGTTGAGCCCAGCGGGCATACCTTTGAAGCAGAAGAAAATGAATTCATTTTAGCAGCCGCATTAAGGCAAGGAGTTTCTTTTCCTTATGGCTGCCGAACAGGTTCATGTGGCACATGCCTAGGAAAAGTCATTTCTGGAAAAATAGAATATCCAGAAGGTTTGCCCTTGACAGTTATGGAGCATGAACACAAACAAGGCAAGGCTGTTTTTTGTGTTTCAGTTGCAAAATCAGATTTACTACTCAATGTAAAAGAAATTGAAAGTTCTACTGATATAGAAATTAAAATCTTACCTGCTCGTGTCGCATCACTCAGAAAATTAGCTGCTGATGTCATGGAAATGTCTCTAACATTACCTGAAAATCAAAGTTTTACATTTCGAGCCGGACAATATATCGAATTTATTTTACGAGATAGGAGTCGCCGCGCATTCTCCATTGCCAACTCACCCTCTATTAATGGAACGATTGAGCTACACCTGCGTCATGTTGAAGGTGGTACATTTACAGACCATGTCTTCAATGAGATGAAAGAAAAGACTATTTTGCGTTTCGAAGGACCTTTTGGATCGTTCAATATTAATGAAAGCTCCAACCGCCCATTAATACTTATTGCTGGTGGCACTGGCTTTGCACCCATAAAGTCAATGGTTGAAGATCTTATTGAAAAAGGTGATACACGCCCACTTCATATCTATTGGGGAGCACGCGCCAAGACTGATTTATATCGTAATGATTTACCCGAAAAGTGGGCATTTCAACACGAAAATATCAATTATGTACCCGTATTATCTGATCCCAATGATAATGATAGCTGGCAAGGACGCACTGGCTTTGTACATTCTGCCGTAATTGAAGATTTTACTGACCTTTCTGGTTTTGATGTTTATATTGCAGGCCCTCCACCCATGGTTGATGCAGCTAAAGAAGACTTTATCAAGCAAAGGTTACCAGAAGACCAGTTATTGTTTGATTCTTTTGAATTTACCGTAAAAGATTAATACTAGTTTAGATATAAATCAAAATAAGCAGACACAAAAAAGCCCTGAATCAATCAGGGCTTTTTTGTGTCTGCTTATAAAATACTATAAAGCAGTCCAATAATACTACTTCTTAGATGCTTCAATAAAACGATGAATGATTGGCGCGAGAATAATTTCCATTGCCATACTCATTTTGCCACCTGGCACTACAATTGTATTACGTCGCGTCATAAATGAATCATGAATCATATTTAGCAAATATGGGAAATCTATACAAAACTTTTGTGGGTCACTAAAACGAATGATTACAAAACTTTCATCAGCGGTAGGAATATCACGTGCAATAAATGGGTTTGACGTATCAACCGTAGGCACACGCTGAAAATTAATGTCAGTGCGTGAGAATTGTGGAGCAATGTAATGAACGTAATCTGGCATACGACGTAAAATCGTATCAACAATTACCTCTTCATCATAACCACGTTCAGCATGATCACGATGAATCTTCTGAATCCACTCGAGATTCACACTCGGTACGACACCCACACCTAAATCTACATACCGTGAAGTATCAACACCTTGCTTTTCGTCTGCCGCTAAACCATGCAGTCCTTCGTAGAACAATAGATCACTGCCTGCTTCGATATCTTCCCAAGGCGTAAATTCACCAGAGTTTTTATTACAGCCTAAGCGAGCATTATGCTCAGCCGCTTCATCATCGTTATGTAAATAGTAACGTTTTTTACCAACACCTGTTTCGCCATACGCTTTAAAAGTAGCTTCTAATGCTGCAAAATCATTTGCCTCAGGACCAAAGTGACTGAAATGATTATTTCCTTCGGCTTCAGTTTTTTTAACCATCTCACCAAACTCAACACGACTTAAACTGTGAAAACTATCGCCTTCAACAATTGCAGGTTTGATACCTTCACGACGAAAAATATTTTCAAAAGCACGTTTTACAAATGTAGTGCCTGCTCCAGATGAACCAGTAACAGCGACGACAGGATGTTTAATTGACATAAGAACTCCTAAATTGAGAAATTGAGCGCTTTACCTTATTTAAGGAGAAACTGATCAAGTCCAATTATTTTCAGTTTGATAAATCACTCGCTATTTTCCACGAAGGTCAGCGCAATAGAATGACTATTACGTCTCACTTCATGAAAACTAGCGGCAGATTTTTCTGCACTGAATTCTAATAGACTTAATCAGGCTCTCCTTAATGAGGTGTAATAAAAAAAGCGAATAGAAATATTGCTCCCGATAGTAATGCAAACAAGCTGAAATTTGTATACCAATAATGGGGAGGGTATCGTGACTTTCTTACTACAGTCCAAACCCGACTAACATTATAAAAACCCCTTGAAAACCTTTTTATGCCAATATATTTCAACTATTTTTTCATTTTTTAACTTTCAACGCTTGACATATTGCATAAAAAAACTTGTCCACAATTTCTGTGGATAACTCTGTGAATAGCCTTGTGGAAGACCTCAAATAACGAGGCTATATTTAGTTTCACTACAAATTGGTCAATTTTTGACCACTTCTTATAAAGCATTAAGTATCAATAGGTTACAAGAACTTATTAATGGGGTTAGCGTGAAATATGCGCAATCTTGCACTTTTCCACACATATTTTCAGTAAATAAGTCGTCTGTGCATAAATACAGTGTCATTTAATTCGTTATCGCATACCATAAGTGCTTGTTAAGCTTAGGTTCATTCAATATTAGGGCCTAATTACAAGTTAATTAATTGGAGCATATTAAAAGTGATTACAAAAAAAGGGGACAATCCACGTGTTGGTTTTGTAAGTTTAGGTTGTCCTAAAGCGTTGGTAGACTCTGAAAGAATATTAACCCAGTTAAAAACAGAAGGTTATGACATTGTTTCTGAATATGATGGAGCAGATGTTGTTGTAATTAACACCTGTGGTTTTATTGATAGTGCTGTTGAAGAATCATTAGATGCTATTGGTGAAGCATTGGAAGAAAATGGCAAAGTGATTGTCACTGGTTGCTTAGGTGCAGAATCTGATAAGGTTCTCGATGCTCACCCTGATGTTTTAGCTGTTACTGGCCCTCATGCCTATGAAGAAGTAATGGGAGCGATTCACCAACACCTGACACCACCACATGACCCTTACCTTGACCTCGTTCCACCACAAGGCATTAAACTCACTCCAAAGCATTATGCCTATTTAAAAATATCAGAGGGGTGCAATCATCGTTGTTCATTTTGCATTATCCCATCTTTGCGTGGTGATTTAGTCAGCCGTCCTATTGGTGATGTCATGCAAGAAGCTGAGAATTTGGTTAACGCAGGTGTAAAGGAATTATTAGTTGTTTCGCAAGATACCAGCGCCTACGGCATAGACACAAAATACCGCACTGGTTTTTGGAATGGCAAGCCCGTTAAATCACATATTCAGCAACTTAGTGAGTCATTATGCGAATTAGATGCGTGGGTACGCCTACACTATGTTTACCCTTATCCCCATGTTGATAAGCTTATTCCGCTAATGTCTGAAAATATTGATAAAGGGATTCTGCCTTACTTGGATATTCCCTTTCAGCACGCCAGCCACAGAATATTAAAAGATATGCGCCGTCCTGCCCATGCAGAGAAGGTATTAACTCGCATAGAAAACTGGCGAAGCATTTGCCCTGACATCACAATCCGCAGTACCTTTATTGCGGGATTCCCTGGGGAGACTGAAGAAGACTTTGAGCTACTTTTAGACTTCTTGCGTGAAGCACAGTTAAACCGTGTCGGTTGTTTTGCTTATTCAGAAGTTGATGGTGCAGAATCAAACAAATTACCGAATCACGTACCTGAAGATGAAAAACAGTATCGCCTAGAACGCTTTATGGAAGTACAAGCAGAAATCAGCGCCAATAAGCTTGCCGAAAAAATCGGGCAAACGATGACCGTGTTAACCGACGATGCTACACAAGGTGAAACTGAAAAAGATGATATCACTATTGCGCGCAGCAGCAGTGATGCGCCAGAGATTGATGGTGTGGTTTATATCGAAGGAGAATTATTAGAACCAGGGCAATTTGCCAAAGTCGAGATAACACATGCTGATGAGCATGACCTTTGGGGGAAATTGATATAAAGAGAGCTTTGCACGATAGATATAATAAATAAGCACTAGAGTGTGACCGTAATACTATTACAAAAGTGCAAAAAACACGGGGGGTGACAATTTATGCTCGTATATTTGTCACCCCCCGTGTTTTTTGCACTTTTGTGTTGTTTATTGATTGGTAGGGTCAATGAAGTTTACGAAGCAAGAAATTAAGAAAAGCCCGACCAAGTCCAATTATTTTTTGCTAAATCCTTGCGCTAAAGTTGCATAGTTTTGACTAGCGTATTAGAACCATAAAAAATCCCAGCATCTTTCGAGGCTGGGATTTTTTTACTCAAAACCTCTAATTGAGGCTAAGTCAGTGCTTATAAGCTTTGGTAATAATCAATCAAGATCTTAGCAACTTCAGGACGTGAGAATTCTTTAGGTGGCGCTTCACCATTACCTAGCATCTCGCGTACCTTAGTACCTGAAAGTAGCACAAAATCATCTTTTGTATGATCATCTACCTCACGCATCATCACAACTTTGTTTAGTTTCTTAGACCAAGCTGTGTGATCTGCCATGAATATTTCGATTTCCATTGCACCTTCTGGCACTTCCTCATCAAAGATAGTTTGTGCATCAAAATCACCGTAGTAATCACCAACGCCAGCGTGATCACGACCAACAATAAAGTGCGTCGCACCCATATTTTGACGGAAGTAAGCATGAAGTACCGCTTCACGTGGCCCTGCATATAGCATATCGTAACCGTAACCTGTAACCATCGCACTATTTGGAGGGAAGTACACTTCAACCATTTTACGAATCGCAGCATCACGTACAGGGGCAGGAATATCACCTTCTTTAAGCTTTCCTAATAACATGTGAATAACCAAACCATCACAACCAAGACGATCCATTGCCATATGACACAGCTCTTCATGAGCTAAATGCATAGGGTTACGCGTCTGAAAAGCAACAACTTTATTCCAACCATGCTCTGCAATTTCATTGCGAATTTCAACCGCAGTACGGAAAGTATCAGGGAATTCAGTTTGGAAATAGCTGAAGTTCAATACTTGGATTGGACCAGAAACAGCAATTTGTCCTTGTGTATTAAAAGCCTGAACACCAGGATGCTCTGGATCAGTCGTACGATAGACTTTTTCTGTCATTGTTTCCATTTGTGCATCGCTAACTTCTTCAATTGCATTCACATCCATAATAGCAATAACAGGGTTGCCATCTACATTAGGATCGCGCAATACAATGCGCTTTGCATCACCAATTGCGTCTGCATTCTCAAGTAGACACAGAACAGGAACAGGGAAGAATGAACCATCTGTTAAAGTCATTGTCTCTGCCGCACCCATTGCATCAGCTACATTCATGTAACCTTTCAATGGATTGAAATAACCACCACCCAACATTACAGCGTTAGCAGCAGCTTGTGAGCTAATAACCACTGAAGGCAGTGATTCAGCTTCCTTACTTAGCTTTTCATGTTCAGCAACGTCATAGACGAAGCGTGGTTGCAACTCATCAGATCCTATTGGTTTTATCATCCTTATTTCCTCGTATCTACGACCCAAAAGGGAGTAGTGATAGTGTTAAAATTTGGTAATCTTTCGCAGACAGTTGCTATAAAATAGATAATAGGTAATTCTTGAGGTATTGCTCCTCAAACCTACAGCACTTTAATGGGTTGACGTACTCTTTCTTAGCCCATTTCGGCAGTTACTGAATGCGTACAGCTTAATAAACGGTCAAAGACTACTATCATTATCCTCTCAAGTACACAGTAGAAAAATTTCTATAGTAATAATTTGTACTTATCAGAAATTATAAGACAATCTATTTGCATCGTTACTGGCTAATAATAATGACCATTCTGAACTTTCTTTAAGTTCTTTCATTAATCACATACCGTTCGATCACTCTATAAATTAATATTTACAAAAGAAAGCCGTTAATTTTTAGTGGCTCTTCGAAAAGCCAGTGTATTATGATGTAATATGCTGGCTTTTTATCAGCGGAATATTTAGAAGTTTGACATCAAAAATGATGTCACAAGAAATAGGTTTTTATAATGTCAACCACCGTAGCAGTAGTTTCAGATACCCATGCTTTTTTAGACCCTAGAATTATAAACCTCATCCGTGAATGCGATATAGCCATCCATGCGGGTGATATTTGTGGCGCAGATATACTTGAAAAAATGCAACCTAAGTCTGGTAAAGTTATTGCTGTGACAGGTAACAATGACCCCTACTGTCACATCACTAATAAAGAACTTCCTAAAGTTTTAAGTATCGACCTGCCTGGTGGAAAAATCACCGTAGAACATGGTCATATCCATGGCGCCCACCAACCCAGTCATGATTCTTTACGAGAGGCACACCCTGATGCCAAAGTAATTATCTACGGACATACACATAAACAAGTCCTCGATAAAAGTAACAATCCATGGGTAGTTAATCCTGGTGCAGCAGGTAATACACGCAACCACGGTGGCCCTTCATGCCTTGTTATTACCTGTAGCGAAGATAAGGAGTGGGAAATAGAAAAATATCGCTTTTCTGAAAATGAAGTATAAATTTAAGCAAAGGTTAAGCCACAAAATATTATATATTTTATATAAATAGATCATTACACCAATCACTAAATTAATAACAAATAATCAACCAACATATAAGGAAAAACCATGGCAGAAAATAACCCATATTCGGCACCAACAGCAGCTGTTAGCGATATGCAAAGTGAAGAGGGCTTTGGTAATTTAAAAATATTTACAGCCGAAGGTCGCATAGGACGAATCCGTTATTTAATGTATACCATAGGCATTAGTCTTATAGGTGCATTTCTTGCAGGCTTATTGATGATAGTACCTGTCATTGGCCCATTTCTTGCGATTGCGGTATATATAGCAATTTTCGTTATTTCTATTTTCCTAACCATTCAAAGAGCACATGATTTTAATACCACAGGTTGGATGAGTTTATTAATATTTATCCCTTTAGTTTCTTTGATCTTTTATATTATTCCTGGCACTAAGGGGCCTAACAAATATGGTCTACAACCACCGCCTAATAGCACTGCTATAAAGGTTACTGCTTTCTTATTATTAGCATTCTTCTTAATCGGTATTATTGCAGCAGTCGGGATTCCAGCATATCAAGAGTATATGTTAAGAGCTGGCATGTAAGATAAGGCATAATGTAAACAATATTACATCTTTTAAAAGTATTGTGCCTCTCTCTGACTAGGAGAGAGGCACAATACTTTTATATCGAAAATCATATCGAAAATACAATATTTACTGTGCTCCTAATACTCTCAAAAGCTGTTGATCATGTAGTGTTCTTGCCATATCAATCGCGCTTAAACCATCTGAAGTTCTTGTATAAGGTGACGCACCCTTCTTCATTAGATAATTTGCAATATTTGCTTTACGAAATCTTGTCGCATGATGGATAGGTGTCCAGTTTTTAATTGTACGAGCATTTATATTTGCGCCATGGTTTAGCAAATAAATTACCGCGGGATAACGTCCATTTGCCGCCGCCATATGAAGCGCTGTTTCCCTTTCACTATTTGCGGCATTTACGTTAATACCTTGCTGTAATAAACGAGTGATTTGATTCACATTGCCATAAGTCGCCGCTTCAAATAGCTCCTCAACATCAGGGATTGGTGCTTTTGTGGCGGGCTGACGAACGAGTGCTGATTGAATGATTTTCCGTTGTGCTGGCTGTTGATTTCTTACAGGGTTTTTTCTTACAGAAGATTTTTTAATAGAAACATTTTTAGCAGACTCTCTAGGGACTACTTTATGCTTTGCTTGTGGATGAAGCACTAATTGGCTTTGATATTCCATCTGCAAGGATGAGCTAATATCATCCATTGTGAAAACATTATCTGCAGTAACAAACTGAACCGAAGATAGGCTTATTATTAACAAAAGAGAACGAGCTGACATGATTTATCCAAACATGGCGTATATATTTACCCATAATTATAGGTGATTTTAAGTCACAGAATGCTTACTAATTCCGAGCAACTTGCCTTCCAATATAAGCTCTAGCAAACCGCTTTCCTAACTCTAGCTGACCTGCTGTATCGTAATGCAGATGATCACCACGCTTACTTAAATCATTTGTTTTTACTAATCGTAGATTTCTGATTCTACTTGCAGAGGCTCTTTGCGCTTGTTGAACAATTGGAGTTGATGGAAATAAGTTCAACGGTGGGTTTACGCTGCCCATAATAAACACACTATTAGGAGAATGCAGCTTGCTACGTAATGCACTAACAAATCGGTTTAAATTCCCTGCATACTGCTTGGCCGCAGTTAAATATTTAGCATCTGTCTCGCCCTGCATCCATAAAACCCCAGAAAGTTTATCGTTGTTGCTATCAAACTGAATATTAACCGTCTTAATCAGTTTTTTGAATAAAGGCCCTGCACTTCCATTGCGTGTTGAATGCGCTTTGTTAGCATTCCATATCGGATCCCATGCAAAGAGTGATGTGCCACCTACAGCAAATTTTATTAGCTTAATTTTATCGTGCGGAAAATATCGTGATATCTCATGTGCAAAGCCAATCTCAGGGCCAAAATGCTTAAAGCGATTTAAAGGGGCTTTATAACCATTGTAATAAAATTCAACGTTGCTAGGTACGCGGTGATAAGCAGCTGCAAGCTCTGAGGCATTACCTTGACCAACCATATTAGATTGTCCTGCCAATATAAAAAACAGGTCTTTAGCTTGAACATTTGATGTCGAAAGACCGAGTAAAATAAGGAATATTAGATGTCGTTTAATTAAAATTGTCATAAATTGATTCTTTTGGCACCCAAAGTTTAAATTTAACCGTATATTATCACTACTCATAAACCCGAGATCATTTAATGTTAAGCAAAAGCCTTTTTATCTTTAGTTCAATTGCATTTATAAACAGTGCATTTGCCACAAGCACCCAAGTAAGCCCACAAAAATGCCAGTCACAACGTGTAAAACTGCAAATGCTCGGTACACGCGGCCCTGAATTGCTTGATGGGCAAGCCTCAACAAGCTATCTCATTTGGTTAGATAACAAAGCACGTGTCATCGTTGATGCAGGCCCTGGAAGCTTACAGCGATTCAAACAAAGCAAAGCTGATTTTAGAGATGTTGACATGATGTTGTTTACGCATTTTCATGTTGATCACAGTGCTGATTTCTCTGCCTATATCAAAGGTGCTTTTTTTACCGATCGCTCAAAGGACTTAGCGGTATATGGCCCGACAGGCACAAAGTTTGTAGCTTCTGCAAAGCAATTTGTCGAACGCTCTATTGGCAGTAATGGCTTATACCCATACCTCGAACGCTTTATTGCACCAGACCAGCCAAGCCTTTATAAAATTGATGTGACGAATATCCCTTGGTCATTTAGCAACTTAAGTGTTAAAAATTTAGTTAACAAGGGCGATATTAAAGTGAAGACGGTATCAACACACCACGGGCCTTTTCCTTCACAAGGATACCGTGTTGAATTGGCTGGTTGTTCAATAACGTTTTCGGGAGATATGAGTGGTCGTTTAGGGGAGATGCCAACACTTGCCAAAAATTCTGATATCTGGGTAGCACACAATGCAATCAATGAGAGCGCAACAGGGATTGCGGCAAACTTACATATGACTCCTTCTATGATTGGTAAAATTGCCAAACAAGCAAACGTAAAAAAAGTTTTATTAACACATTTAATGAAACGTAGCCTCTCCGTAAAAAAAGAAACGCTAAAGCTTATTAAAAGCCAATATAAAGGTGATGTAAGCTTTCCTCGGGATTTGGATGTGATTCGCCCTTAACATCAAACCTAAAATAGGGGGGGTGACAAATAATAAATCAGTTTAACAACCCAATGCATCTTCTGGTAAGTATTTCACCCAATCAAGCGTATTATTGCCAATAGCAAAGAAGTAAGGGTTTAATAAAGAATCTTTGGTGTTATAACACAAGGGAGACAGGTCAATTTTTACCAAACTACCTCCTGCTTCATTTAAAATACAATGTGCGGCAGCTGTGTCCCATTCTGATGTCCCCCAAAGCCGTGGATAAAGATCAACATTACCCTCTGCCACCATACACATTTTTAAAGAGCTACCTATGCTGACTAATTCATATTCTCCTTTATCCTTCTTATAGTTTTCTAAAAATGCAGTCAATGTTTTACCAGGATGTGATCGACTACCGGCAAAAACTGCTTTTTTAGGTAATTCTCGCGCCTGAATTTTTTTCTCTGGTTCTGTACTTGCTTGTTTATAACTACCATGCCCTTTACAGGCATAATAACTTACCTCTAAAGCAGGCGCATAAATCACGCCTAAAACTGGTTTGTTTTTATGAATTAAAGCAATATTTACGGTAAAGCTGTCACGCTTATTAATAAATTCTTTTGTGCCATCCAGAGGGTCAACCAACCAGTATGTCTCTCGATTTACTCGTTCTTCAAAATCAAGTTGAGCTGATTCTTCTGATAAGATTGGTAACCGTGGTGATAGCTTGTTTAACTCTCTTTCTATCAGCTCATTGGCTGCTAGATCTGCCGTTGTTACGGGAGAATCATCAGCTTTAGTTTCAATATCAAAGCCTGATTCGTAAACTTCCATTATTTTACTGCCTGCTTGCTTAGCAATGTGAACAACCTCAGGTAGCAATTCTTTTAGTTGATTGCTTTTCATGCTTTGCTCTCATGCCTCTTTATCAAGTAATTTTGCAATAAATATAAGGCAGCCACACTACGCCCCTCGCTAAAGTCTTGACGCTCAATTAGCTCATCTAATTTGCTTATCTTCCATGGTACGACCTCGATTTCTTCAGGCTCATCGCCTTCTTCTCTACGTTCACTTAACTCTTCAGCCAAAATAACATTAGTAACGTGGCCCATATACCCTGGTGCTAAACTTAATGCTTTAAGCAAAGTGAGTTTGGCAGATTCATAACCCACCTCTTCCATTATTTCTCGATTCGCTGCATTCATGATATCTTCGTTGCGCTCAACCTTTCCCTTAGGAAAAGCCAATTCATAACGATCAGTACCTGCTGCATATTCTCGAATCAGTAAAATTTCATCACCCAAAATTGGCACAATTAACACCGCACCAGGCCCACGACTAGCAATACGCTCGTATTGTGTTTTTACGCCATTTGAGAATTCAAGATCTAAAGCTTCCACTGTAAATAAACGGCTTTTGGCAACGGTGGTGATTTTGTGTATGGTAGGTTTCTTATTTTTCATACGAGCAGTTTACATCGTGGCACAAGCAATTCCTATAGATTGGAAAAATATCCAAACCGTATTTTTAGATATGGACGGTACATTACTAGATTTACATTTTGATAATCATTTTTGGCTTGAACATATGCCTAAACGCTATGCTGAAAAACACGAAATCACAGTGCAACAGGCAAGTGAGGATTTATCTAAAAAAACCAAAGCTATCGAAGGCTCTCTCGATTGGTATTGCCTTGATTATTGGGAAAAAACCCTAGAAATGGATATCGTGGCTTTAAAGCATGAAGTCGCGGAGCGTATTGCTATTCGTGCTAACGTAATTGCTTTTTTAGATCATCTACAAGCTATGAATAAACGTGTGGTTTTACTGACCAATGCTCATCATAAAACCATCAAGTTAAAATTTAGCTATACTGATATCGAACATCATTTCGATAAAATTATCACAGCTCATGATGTTGGGCTCGCTAAAGAACAAGACGGATTTTGGCAAGCCTTAGAGAAAATAGAAAAATTTGAAAAAGCTAATAGCTTGTTTATCGATGATAATTTGGACGTATTAAAAACAGCCGACAACTACGGAGTAGAATATTTATTAGCGATTCATCAGCCCGATTCTCAACAAGCCGTAAAAGATACAGAAAAATTCACAGCAATTAAATGCTACACACAATTAATGACGATAGCCTGACATAAATGAATCAAATCATCAGGGGCTAATTCAATCTCTAAACCTCGGCGACCACCACTTACAAAAATGGTGGAAAACTGATTTGCAGACTCATCAAGCAAAAAAGGTAATCGCTTCTTTTGCCCTAATGGACTAATACCACCCAAAATATAACCTGTGGCTTTTTCTGCCTCATGTGGGTCAGCCATTGCTACTTTCTTCACCCCTAAAGCTTTGGCGACTGACTTTAAATTAAGTTGATGGCTAGCGGGCACAATGGCAACTGCGAGTTGCTTATTACCTGTGGAAACCAAAAGTGTTTTAAATACTTGTTGAGTTGAAATACCTAATAACGAAGCAGCCTCCTCGCCATAACCTACGTTATTTGAGGAGGCTTGAGTTTCGTGTGTGTATTCATGAAGTGTAAAGATAATACCCGCTTTCTTTAAAAGCCTAACAGCGGGAGTCATACCTAAATACCTATACTGCTAGTACTGAAGGTGGTAATCAATCACTAAGCCACGCTTATCTGCATGAATTTCTTCTTGAATTTTACCCATTAAACTTCCCATGCTTTCCATCATATCTATTACGCCTTCATCTTGAGCATCTTTAGCTTTAGGTAATGTCTTCATCACATTGGTTAAGATTTTATAATAGCGTTTACCATCCATTGCGAATGACATAATTTCAGCCTTATCACTTTTATAGTCTTTCAATGCTGGTTTATCATTACCTATCATAATATTGATAGCAGTGTCACTTCGGCTAATAGAAAGAGGAGGAAGTGGCATTCCTTTGCTAGGAATAGCGCCTGCAGGTAATTTTACAGGCGTACCATCTTTAGGTATTTTTAAATTCGCTAAAACGGGGCTCATCATAGTTGCCATGCCTAACAAACCATCAACCGAGTCACTGCCAATAGATAAAATCGCGTCTATCTTCTTAGGTTGCATTCTCTCGTCCATTTCAAGTTCATTCAGCGATAAATAAATTGACTTAAATTGAGATAAGCCCATATTCATCACTAGCATCATGCCACCCATGCTTTTACGAACATCTTTTGCGTTGATTAAAGTACATTTATTGGCTTCAGCAGAATCAACAAGAAAGGCAGAATAAGTTGTTAGTGCCGCTCCAAACTTCTGGAAATTAACATTCACACCAAGATCAAAAATAGGATCCTCTGAACGCTTTGCGATATTCGTTGTATTCGCAATACCTTGTAACACTTCGCTAACACCACTTGATGTTTTAAAAACAAACTCATAATCCATCTTTTTAACATCTAAACTTTTAGTGCCAAAAATAATCTCAGGCATATTCTTGATGTGGTCATCAATCACTCCCGTACACGCTTGTATTTCTTCATCAGAAACTTTAGATTTTGAACGCTCATTGACTGCAAAGAACCCTTCAGAGATCAGCTCTTTATTATCATTGTATAACTTCTTTAAATTAATATAGCCATCGCCATAACCCGTATAGTTATTGCTCTCTAAAAATGTATCCCACTTCTTTTCACTGTATGACTCTTTAGGGTCAGATTTACCAATGAGATGATCTAATAATTCAACACTTTTTTCTTTTGAAAATAGAGACATAGCCAGTTGGTTTTCAAGCAATACCGCTGCCATTTGAGGTGCATCTTTTTTTCCTGATGCTTTAAAACAATCAAACTTGCCACATTTGGTTAAATCCAATTTGTAGCCAGAATCTTCTTCTGCTCGCTTTAGCATTTCCATGATTTTTTCTTTATCTGAAATACTAATACGCATGACAGGCATATCTTTGTAGCCATAGATTAGTGATGTTGCTTTAGGAGAAAATCCAGTATCCTCGTACTTTCCGTCAGCAATCTTATTAGCAAATTCTTCAGTCAGTGCTTTGAAAAAAGCCTGCCCTTTATTTTCACCTTCATCGGAGTCTTTTGTCTGTTTTTTAGCTTGATATTGCATCTTAGAAATCATCGCAAAGGTATCCTTTGCGCGCTTCATGTGAAAGTCCATCACCTCTTTAGGAATCGGCTTTTTATTTGCCATCATATAAGCCGTATCCGCTGGCACGTGAGAAAGCATGCTTTCAAAGCTAGCACTGTCACTACTAGAACCAAATAACTTGCTAAAAAAGCCTTCAGCATGGGCTGTTGCTGTATATGAGACAGCAAGCGATGTTGATGCAATCATTAATCCATTGATTAATACTTTTCTAATACTTAGTAGTGTTTTCATTAAAACTTCCATTGATGTTTTTATTTCTGGATTGGAGATATTCAGATGCGAATTGTAGCAAAGATTTTTAAACTATTTTATGCAAAACTATGCAAATGATCAGCAATTCTCAAGTATCCGGTTTTTTACTCACTCGCAGTTGGAGGGATACACCCACAGGAAGTTCCTTAGTGTTTTGGATAAGTACCGATAATGGCCCTGCCCAAGTTATTATTGAAAACCAAAAATCCGTCTGTTTTATTCGCCGAGACAATAAAATACCACTCGCCGCTAGCATAACACGTAAGTCTGTAAAGCTTAAAAACCTCCAACATGATGATGTCGATGCGCTCTATTTTAATAAGCAACGTGATCTTAATCAGTTTCGTGATCACATGAGTTACGATAAAACATTACTATTTGAATCAGATATAAAGCCACCCGAGCGTTATCTAATGGAGCGATTCATAACGGCATCATTAAACATTATAGGAGAACCCATCCAACGCAATGGCTATATAGAGTTTAAAAATCCAATTTTAAAACCTGCGGAATATGCTCCCAACTTACGCTGGGCATCCATTGATATTGAAACCGAAGACTTACGTGGGAAACTCTATTCAATCGCTGTAACAACCGCTAATAGTGAACGCGTATTTTTTGCACAGAATAAATTACAAAATGATGAAAACGTGGGGGGGTGGCAAAATAATACTCATTCTACCGATACTTCAAATAGCTCAAAAAATGAAGCACTCAACAAAAAAATACGCTGGTGTAGCTCAGAAAAAGAAGCCTTAGAGCAATTTTTTATCTGGCTTAAACAAAACGACCCCGATGTTTTAATCGGTTGGAATATTGTCGCTTTTGATCTTGATTTTTTACAATGGAAATGTAAACAGTTGGGCATTCCATTTGATTTAGGGCGTGGCAATCCGCGAGAGCAAAATGCCATCATTCTTGCGCCTCAACAAAGTGGACACATGCATATTTCACGCATCCCAGGGCGTGTCGTATTAGATGGCATCACCAGTTTACGCGGTGCATTTTGGTCATTTGAGAGCTTTGCTTTGGACTTTGTGGCAGAAAAATTACTGGGGCGAAAAAAGTTAATTAGCGATACTTCTAGCCCAGATAAAGGCTTGAGCAAGCTCGATGAAATCCGTCGACAATACAAAGAAGACCCTCTGGCACTTGCCGAATATAATCTCGAAGATTGTCGTTTGGTGGCTGATATTTTTGCTAAAACTGACATGATGAACTTCTCTATTCAGCGTGCCAAAATGACGGGGCTAGCAATAGATAGACAAGGTGGCTCCACCGCTGCTTTTGATAATCTTTATCTACCTCGTCTACACCGCCAAGGGTTTGTCGCCCCCGATATTGGAAGCCAACAAAACAAAACCCTTAGTCCTGGTGGCTATGTGATGGATTCTCAACCAGGCCTTTATGACAATGTATTGGTATTGGATTTTAAAAGCCTGTACCCCAGTATTATTCGTACCTTTAAAATTGATCCACTAGGCCTTGCCGTACATACCAATTTGGACAACAGTATCCCAGGATTTTTAGATGCCGAATTCTCGCGTGACAGGCATATTCTGCCAGATATTGTTACTCAACTTTGGCAAGATCGTGATGAGGCCAAAAAACATAAAAATAATCCTTTATCACTTGCCATAAAAATTATCATGAATTCATTTTATGGTGTACTCGGGTCATCTGGCTGTCGTTTTTTCAACCCACAACTTGCCAGTAGCATCACCAAGCGTGGGCACCAAATTATTCAAACCACCAAAATCATTATTGAAGAGCAGGGTTACCCTGTCATTTATGGCGATACTGATTCTGTCTTTGTTTTATTAGGAAAAGGGCATAGTGAAAAAGCCTGCCAAGCTATCGGGGTAACACTGCAAGATCATCTAAATAACTGGTGGACAAAACACATAAACGAAGAGTTTGGCATTGAATCTCATCTTGAGATTGAATTTGAAACACATTATTTACGTTTCTTGATGCCAACCATAAGAGGCGCGGAGAAAGGTAGCAAAAAACGTTACGCTGGTATGATTAAGCAACACGGTAAAAATAAAATGATATTTAAAGGCTTAGAGACGGTAAGAACAGATTGGACACCACTTGCCCGGGAGTTTCAAGAAGTGCTTTATCATAAAATCTTTCATAATCAGCCCTTCGAGCAATTTATAAAAGACACCCATGATGCGTTATTAAATGGTAAGAAAGATAACAAACTAACTTACACCAAACGTCTACGTCGCCCATTAGAGAGTTACACTAGCACTCAGCCTCCTCAAGTGAAAGCAGCTAGAAAGATGAAAAACCCAGGAAGAAAAATCCAATATATTATTACTTTGAATGGCCCAGAACCCATTGAAGACATCACAACCATTCCAAATTACCAACACTATGTCGATAAACAATTAGCGCCTGTAGCAGATGGAATTTTACATTTTTTAGATACGTCATTTGAACGTATCACGGCAAGACAGTTTGATTTTTTAGATTAACTACCCGTTAAGGAAAGACTGATCAAGTCCCATAAATTCTGGCAACGCCAAGTTTCCAAGTTCGAGGCATTTGTTTTTTGCATAGTTATTCTATGGTAAAAACAAATAACGAAGAAATTGGGAACTTGGCTAAGCCCCGGTAGGGCTGGCTTACAAGGCATCACCTCCGTTGTTATAATTTTCCTGAAGGGAGCAACCATTCTGAAAAATTATGCCTAGGATCTGATGCCTTGTAAGCCAGCAGAATTTCATGGGACTTAATCAGTCTTTCCTTAATTACTACCATTTTCTATACGTGATATAGATAAATCATAATATATAGAGGATTATTCTATTCTACAAAATCCACTTCACTGTATAGCTGGCTATAGGTTAACAATCATTAGTCTAACCAGATGATACCTCCTTACACTTTGGATTTCTGTACCTCTATTTTATTGTTTAAGGTCTTGTAATGAGTAAGAAAGAAGCTTTTATCTTCGAAGTATCTAAAAATAATTTTGATTCTATCGTTATCAAAAACTCCGAAAAATTACCTGTGCTTGTCGAATTTATGGGAGTCTGGTCAGGCCCATGCATTCAAATCTCAGATGAATTATCCAACTTAGCCCAAGAGTTTGCAGGCGAATTTATCTTTGCAAAAGTTGATGTTGATGAGCAACCAGAGCTTATGGAGCAGTATGAAATTAAAAACCTACCAACTCTAAAGATTTTTGCACAAGGCACGATTGTAAATACACAAGAAGGCCTACTCAACCAAACTGAATTACGAGGTATTTTAAAAGAGCTAGGTATTTACTCAAAAACAGATGAGCTGCGAGAAAAGGCACGCGAAAAACATATGGCGGGGGACAGCGTTTCTGCTATCCAATTGCTTACGCAAGCAATGAAAGAAGACCCATCAAGTACGAAAGTTGCCTTAGACATGACGCAGGTACTGATCGATTTAAATGAAATAGAACAAGCTAACGATTTGTTTAATCAGTTACCCGAAAATGCTAAAAGTAATGACATGGGGAAATCAATTATAGGGCAACTTGCCTTTTGTGAATTAGCTAAAAAAACACAAGGTAGGTTCATGTTACAACAATCATTACTCACTAACTCTAGCGATTGTGATGTACACTTTGATTTATCCATATGCCTTATCGCTGAAAAAGACTATGAACAAGCAATAAAGCACTTATTTGATATTATGGAAATTAACCCTGACTATAAAGATGATGCAGCTCGAGAGATGATCATAAATGTTTGCAATATGCTAAATTCAAACAATCCTGAGCTTTCATCTAAATTTCGTAGCAAGTTAAGCTCTATTAGCTTTTCTTAGTGCTATCAGTTCATCTCTATCGGTTAACTACGTTAAATTTGTCACCCCCCTTGTTTTTAGTGCTTTTGTAATAAAAATAGAGGCGACAAATTAAATCTATTTAAGCCTTTTTGAGAAAAGCACTTACCAACACGATACGTGTGCCATTGACTCGCCCTTCAATATGCTTCGGGTTTGATGTTAGTGAAATATTTTTAACCACTGTGCCGCGTTTAGCAGTAAAGTTTGCACCTTTAACGACTAAGTCTTTAATCAATGTTACTGTATCACCAGTATTTAGTATTATGCCATTACTGTCCTTAGTGGCTTCTTCTGAGTCATCCTCATCATCTCCTACACCAGATTCTGCCCATGCCTTTACATCATCTTCTAAGTAAAGCATTTCGAGTAAGTCTTGCGCCCAACTTTCTGACTTTAAAGCATTGAGCTGTCGCCACGCCATTACTTGAACAGCGGGTACAGGCGTCCACATACTGTCATTTAAACAACGCCAATGATTGGCATCGATTGTTTTAGGATTTTCAATTTGCCCTAAACAAGTATCACAAAGCAAGACACTTTGATCTGTGCTTTCATCGCTATTAGGTGGAACATTATAAACGGCCAAGTTATCTGTTGATGTACAAAGCTCACATTTTGAGCCACTTCTCTCTTGTAATTCTTGTTCTACACTCATTTATCTTTATCTCTAAATTTAAGTTACTCATTGTACAAACTGAAAATTGTATAAGCCAAATCTTTCTTGACTATCTGCTGTCTACGTTACTACTTAGGTCGCCAAATAATTGATTCTAGCCCCCAACCTTGTAGAACATCAGCTGATGGTACAACTCCCACTTCACCAGCAGAGGAACCATTAAAAACGTAGAGTATATTTGGCGTTTTTGGTGCATAGCAAATTACTTTTCCAGACATATCATCTGTACCAGCTTGGCACTCTTCATTTTGGCCGTAGGTATAAATATCACTGTAATTAGTTCCTAAACGATGCCCGAGGCTATTTACGATGATGTTATCTTCTACAATAATAGAGAAAATATTTTTCTGCGAACCATCTGGAATAATGGTCATCAACGTTTTCACCCCCTCCGATATACGAATAACAGGGTAAGGTGTACCCGAATGATAATTAAGCTCTTCAACCACATTATAATCACTAAATGCTAATGTCATCTGGTGCATATTGAACGATGTGGTCGCATTAATTGGCCCCACACCATTGGCTGATAAAACAATGGTTTTATCTTCTTCGGACTTTGCCATCTTCATTTGATCATCATCATCTTTTCCACACCCACTCAATATTAAGAGCGAAAAAATACTGATAATGCTGAAGAGTAATGAGTTGAGAAAGAATGTTCTAAAGTGCGATCCGTGCTTTGTATGCATAATATTTTTTTATCCATGCGTGTGAAAAAGTATTCTCTCATAAAGAGGGGTACGTTACCAACTGGAAAGTTGTAACTCAAAGATACCTTTTTTGACACATTACTAAGCCTAATGTACTAGAGATTTTTATATAAAACTCCCCTATGTTTGACCCGTTATTAAAAAAGCCCACTAAACTTTATTATAAATACGTGGTCAATAATGACTCAATTATATGGAAATAATACTTTATTAGTAAATTATGATTTGCTAATATGCCTCGCATTAAAGATCTTACCCCCTATAAAGGTCTCATAAAAGCAAGGAAGTACCATGTTAAACAATACGATGAAACTATTATCTAGCGCATTTATACTTATGTTAGCGACAACATTTGTGAATGCTACTCCTAACAGCAGAAATATATCAACCAAGCTTGGTAATGATAAGCTTCAAGCCGCTCAGCTCGAAGCCGTATACGCAGAATTGATTAAAGAAAAGCCTGCACGTAACTTCAATCATAGAAAGCCTGCATTATTAAAAGCTTCTTTCTCCCCTGATTCTGCTAAGTCCTCTAGCCGAAGAAATAAATCATATTCTAAGAGTTTGCATGTTACCGCTACAGCCTATACATCACACGTAGGACAAACCGATAGCACACCTAATATTGCAGCATGGGGAGATCGTCTATACCCTGGCATGAAATCAATTGCAGTCTCTCGTGATTTATTAAAGGTACATGGATTAAAGCACGGTCAAAAGGTGCGCATAAAAGGCCTAGAAGGTGAATATGCCGTGCTTGATAAAATGAATAAACGCTGGAAGAAGAAAATTGATATTTACATGGGCATGGATAAACGCAAAGCGTTTAAATGGGGCCGTCGTAAGGTTGAGATTCTTTGGAATTAGTTTTTCTTAAGAAAAGACTGGACTGATAAAGCTAAGATTAAAAGTACCTGCTTGATGCAGGTATTTTTTTATGTGCTGCCAGAAATTTCGGCTTAACTATTCTTCCCTAGCCCTCTCCTTTCTAAGCAGGGGCGCTAAAAATCATTCAAGCACTCTACGAGCCTGCTCTACATCTCTCAAAATCTGTGCTTTTAATTTAGCAAAGTCATCAAACTTCTTTTCAGGTCGTAAAAACGCGACCAACTCAACACAAATATATTTACCATATACATCACCTTCAAAGTCAAACAGGTGTGTTTCTAAACGATTCTCTAGACCACCAACTGTTGGGCGTGCTCCTAAATTTGCCACTCCGTTAAGCGGCTCATCTGATAAGCCTCGTACTCGAACAGCATAAACTCCACGTGCAGGCGCTAGATGCTCTGGGATTTTCATATTAAGTGTTGGAAACCCGATTGTTCTACCGCGTTTATCACCATGACGTACTCTGCCAGAAAGCTGATACATATCCCCCAGCAGTTCATTTGCGCCGTGGATATCACCTGCTTCTAAATATTTACGGATACGGGTACTACTTATGCGTTCACCATTAATATCACAGGTAGGTGTATCAACCACCTGCATTTCATTAGCATCACCCATAGTTTTTAAAAGTTGAAAATCACCTTTTCGCTGATGCCCAAACTTAAAATCATCACCCACTGCAAAATATTTTACATCGAGGCTTTTAAATAACACATGCTTTACAAAGTCCTCAGGCGACTGGCTTGCAAATGCAGCATCAAACTTTAAACAAAGATAACGATCGACCCCCAGACTTTGTAGCAAGCGTACTTTATCGCGTTGCGGATAAATACGTGCCGGTGGCTTGGGCATGAAAAATTCTGACGGTAATGGCTCAAAGCTAATAATGGTTAAAGGAAGATTTAAAGCTTCTGATTGTTTTTTTAAATGGCTGATGATTTTGCGATGACCAAGATGTAGGCCATCAAAGTTACCGATACTGGCGACACAACCTTTATCACTTTTCTTAATTGATTTTAATCCACGGATATATCTCATCAAGCTAAACCCTCGAAACCTTGTTGACGCAAAGCTTCATAAACAACGATAGCGACGGTATTTGATAAGTTTAAACTCCGGCTGTCTGCAAGCATGGGTAAACGTAATTTTTGATGCTCACAAAGTGATGCAAGCACTTCATCTGGCAAGCCTCTGGTTTCTGGTCCAAATAATAGAACATCATCTTTTTTAAATTGTGCGTGAGTGTATCCAGTCTGACCTTTTGTAGTGAGCGCATAAATATCACTATCGGTCATCGCCTGAAGAAAGTCATCAAAGGTTTGATATTCTTGAATAGTCGCCATATCGCGATAATCCATACCTGCACGACGCAGCTTCTTCTCATCTAAATCAAAACCTAGCGGGTGAATTAAGTGAAGACTACAACCCGTGTTTGCACAAAGGCGCATTATATTGCCCGTGTTGGGGGGGATTTCAGGTTCGTAGAGAGCGATATTAAACATGAAGGGGAGTTTATCGCGTAGGAGAGATGTTTGCATAAGGATAATGCAAAAAAAGTTTAATAATTTGTCACCCCCCTATTTTTGGGCATTTTGTAATAAATACAAAATACCCAAAAATAGGGGGGGGTGACAAATTTAAGCTATATTTAAGGTCAATTAAGGAGAGGCTGATTAAGTCCATTAGAATTCAGCGCAGAAAAATCTGTCGCTATTTTTTACGAAGTGAGACGTAATAATAATTCGATTGCGCCGATCTTCGTAGAAAATATCGGCAGA
>Ga0256840_1000874_pt1 | contig 29846 bp, 32 predicted proteins | sample 355202metaG_FD_185969 | JGI IMG/M metagenome (GOLD analysis project Ga0256840, IMG submission 185969) | Hydrothermal vent microbial communities from Mid Atlantic Ridge, Atlantic Ocean - 355-202 | ecosystem: Environmental > Aquatic > Marine > Hydrothermal vents | place: Atlantic Ocean: Mid... | reverse complement strand
GGCGATTTTAAGGCCGCCTGACAATTTGATTTGGGAGTAAAAATCAGGGAACAGTTACGGATCATTTGTCAAATTTATGCTGAATTTATTTAGCAGGGATAAACTCAACTGATTTTTCTAGGATTATATTTCAGTTGCTGTCAGCCCCGGATGGGCTGATAGTCTCCAGAAGGCGCAGGGAAATTTGCCAATGTTCGCGTTAGCGAACGTGGCTAAAATTTCACCCCGAATAGCCGTCGAGCCATTTGAGGTAGCCTTGACGTAGTGGCTTTTGTATGAAGTCGAGGCGGACGCAGGGCGTCTGGAGCCTAATGATTCGCTGCGTCGCGAATCGATTTTTGTGACATGGAGTCCCAAAATCTATCATGAGGCGCGCGATGGCGCGCCTAATATTATTGACTGGGTGTTTGATGAAGACCGCTCAACCATTCGCACTGGCTTCGGCCCTGAAAACATGACCCGTCTTAGACGATTTGCGATTGGACTCATTAAATCAAAGGGAATCAAGGGTGTTTCAAATAAATGCGGCAGTTAAACAAGAAAACAAGAGCTGTTCTGGATTATTTAAAGATTACAAACAACAGAACAAAGGCTTGCATAGCATAGCGTCTGGCTTAAGAACAAATTAGCCCTGTATTACTGCCCAGGTTCAATTGATTGAGGCTTATAAGCTAAAATCAAATGCTTTTTGGGAAACTTTCAGCAATCTTCGAATGCTCTATTTTCCCTTCTTTTACAAAAAAATTTATATTTCCAAAACTGTCACATATCCAAAACTCCATTGCTCCTTGCTCAAAATAGAATCCCTTTTTTTCATCAATCTCCCGCTTTGTATTTGAAAAAGACAACACTTCAATACAAATTTCAGGGGCTATTGAACACTCAACTTCATTTTCTATTTTTTCAAGCAAACTATATGAAGCCCATGCAGCATCAGCAACTTTTGTCCCTTGTGTTGTTTTTATCGCACATTCTGCTAACGCTTCTCCCCCAGTTATATTCTGATATAAATGTCCAATTAATTTTCCCTGAAGGATTGAATGGTTAACTTTGACAGGAGTCATCAGTATTTTGCCCTGGCTATTAAGCTCTATTTTGAAAGGAAGGTTTTTTAAATTTTGATTTTCACATACTTCTTGCCATTGCATATCAATATCCTGTCATTAATGAGAATGCGTATGTTCTTGGAAATAGTCCATTGCTGTCACTTCCACCGCTTCTACGGCTACACCATATTTATAAACCATTAAGCCACCTAAGTCGGCTCCTAACAGCATCAAAATATTGAGCACTCCTGCTATAAGAATAAAGACAATATTCGCTACGCCTTTAATAATGCCGCCACTTGCCATTCGCCATAACGAAAGAAAAATAGAGGTGCATAAAACTGAAATGCCTAAAAGCTCATGCCGTTCCAGAATTAGATGTACATTTTCACCATGTTCAACTGATGCTTCTGCCATTAGACCTAATGCAACTGCGATACCTGCTGACAAGGTTCCTAAATAAAGTAAACCTGTTGCCAATTCACGCCAGCTTTGTTTATTTAATAATGAACCTAGCAGGTCCATCAGAAAAAAAGCGAACAAAAATGCTAAGGGAAAATGTACAGCAACCGGGTGAAGATTGGTCATTGATGAAATGCCAGGCATAATGGCTGAAAACATTTCAACAGGCGAAAGGCCGATCAGGCTTTCAATAAAAGTAAGCAGTTCTTCGACACTGCCAGCAACACCATCATGCGCTTTATGGCCAGGTCCTGCACCACCATGCACTTGTAAAGATAAAAAATTATTTATATCAAACATATTTGAAACCGTAAAAAACCAATTCAATTAAAAAAACATACTTTGTAAAAACTAATGTTCAAAGCGTTTAGCACCTGCAGGCAATAAATCAAACACAGGGTTTTTAGCTATCCCATATTTTTCAGGATAATACACCCCACCCAAATATAGACCATAAGGCGGGGCCGTAACTCCTGCCTTCTTTCTCTGTTTTATTTCAAGCAATTCTTCCGTCCAGCCTACAGGCTTGTCCCCAGCACCTATTGCCATTAACACGCCTGCCATATTCCTAACCATATGGTGAAGAAAAGCATTTGCAGATAAGTCTATTATTACATTTTCACCTTCTCGATAAACTTTTATAAAGTGCATCAGTCTATTGGGACTGACTGACTGACAGCCTTTTGCCCGAAAAGAAGAAAAATCATGCTGGCCTATCAATGCCTGGGCAGCCTGGTGCATTTTAACTTCATCCAATGGATTAAAACACCAGGTCACCTGTTTACGGCTTAAAGCTGACTTCATCTGCCTATTCAAAATAATATAGCGATAAAAACGGGCAATTGCACTGTAACGGGCATGAAAATCATCAACAGCATGCTTTGCCCAAATAATTCTTACATCTTCGGGTAAATTAATATTGCCGCCCATGACCCAGCTTTTTAGCTCACGTTTGGCATCTGTATCAAAATGTACTACCTGTTCCAGCGCATGAACACCTGAATCAGTTCTGCCAGTACAGCAGACCGTTATTTTCTGATCTGCCACTTTGGATAGCGCTTTTTCAACCGTTTCCTGAACAGTACGCCCTTCCTTCTGCCATTGCCAGCCTAAAAAAAGGCTGCCATCATATTCTATGCCCAATACAATTCTAGACATCTATTAGCACTCTTAACCCAACATCAACACGGTTAAACAATTCAATAACATCTGCATTGTTCATCCGTATGCATCCGTGGGACTCTGGCCTGCCTTGCATTAATTGATCCGGACAGCCATGAATATAAATATAGCGCCATGTGGAATCCACCTTGCCATAGCGATTCTTTTTTGGCTCCAAGCCACCCAGCCATAAAATTCTGGACAGCACCCAATCTCTCTGAGGGTATTTAATGCTTAATTCAGGCATATAGATTTCCCCCGTCAGCCGACGGCCAATAAAAACGGAATTTATTGGCTGGCCATCGCCAATTTTCACTCGGATTTTATGCCAGCCTGTTGGGGTACATTCACTTCCCATTTCTTCACCCGCTCCATTTTTAGCCGTTGAAACGGGATATAACTTTTCTTGTTTGCCATTTTTAATCAGAGAAAGCTGCTGATTGGCAATAGAAATATGTAAATATGATTCTGGGGGATTCATAATGGTTTTCAATGGGAAAAGGTTTAGACTCGCCTATAATTTTGCTAATCCAACACCTCGCTTCCTTATTTATCCTTTTTGTAACTACTCAGTCTGTTTTATAAAAGCAATTGAATTTCTGTCATTTCGACCAGCAAGAGAAATCTTATGATATTGAGAGGATGCTCCAGTCCGCAGGTCGGAATGACAAAACACGTGGAGCAGTTAGGCAACTCGCAATAAATAACCCACCAATCTTGCTTGTCTTTTTATCCGTCTTCAGCGTTGCAACTTCGGTCACATAGCTTGCTATGCTCCCTTCGCTGCGCCTTGAAGACGAATAAAAACCCTGCGCAATCTGGGTAGGTTATTTAATGCACGTTACCTTACTCCTTTTTAAACAAGGCTATTGATTCCACATGCCCCGTTTGAGGAAACATATCCATCACCCCTGCTTTCACTAACTTATAGCCCATGTCATTCACCAAAATACCAGCATCTCTCGCTAAAGTTGACGGATTACAGGACACATACATAATCAGGTCAGGATTCCAGTGCTTTAAATTATGCAGTACTTCCGAGGCACCAGCCCGGGAAGGATCAAGCATCACCTTATTAAATTTTTGCCTTGCCCAAGCCACACCGCTGACATCCTTGGTTAAATCAGCCACATGAAATTCGACATTATCCAAACCATTTAATATTGCATTTTCTTTTGCGTGATTAACTAAAGGCTGATCGCCCTCTACCCCGACAACATGCCCTGCTTTTTTTGCCATAGGCAGGGTAAAATTACCTAGTCCGCAAAATAAATCCAATACATTATCATCTTTATTTAAATCCAAAGCCTCAATCACCCGAGTAATCATTTTCTTATTTATCTCGTAATTAACCTGAGTAAACATGGCTGGCTTAAAATTAAACTTTACCCCCTGCTCTGGCAAGGCATATGACGGAATCACTTCTGGCTCACCCTCAATCGGCACAATAGTATCAGGGCCTTTTGACTGCAAACAGATACTGATATTATGCTGATGGCCAAATTCACGCATAACCTCTTTATCTTCGGCTGTTGGCGGTTCTAAAACCCTAAAGGCCAGCACACAGTCTTCATCACCGATAGCTACTTCAATCTGCGGTATTTTATCTTTAATAGTTAATCCGCCGATCATTTCAGATAAGTCCATCAATTTTTCACCTACGATGGGATGCATCACTTTACAGCTTTCAATTTCGGCTAAAAAAGGATTTCGACGCTCTCTAAAGCCAACCAAAACCCGCCCTTTTTTAGCGACATATTTAACGCCCATTCTGGCTTTTCTACGATACCCCCAATATGGCCCCGTTAAAGGCTCCCAAATTTGCGTGATCTCAATTTTGCCAATACGGCTAAACTGCTCAACTAACAAGCCCTGTTTAATCCTAATCTGTTCTTCATCTTTTACATGCTGAAAACTGCATCCGCCACAGCGACCAAAATGAACACATTTTGGATCTGTACGATGCTCAGACCTCGTTAATAGCTTGTCTACCTTTCCTTCGGCATAATCTCTGCGACTATCGGTATAAATGAACTCGACCTGTTCGCCCGGCAATGCTTCATCAATAAATACCACCTTGCCATCAACATGCGCAATGCCTCTGCCATCATGTGCCAAAGACTCGATGATGACTGTAACCGATGCTTCGGGTAACTTTTTCTTTCTGCTTCGTCTACGCGCCATATTTATTTTTGCTTCCAGCTTCCATTTGAAGATTGAATCCACCAGCCCGGCTGTGCATTACTTATCCAGCGAGCGGCAAAAGTTGATTTAATTTGTGCCAGCCATTCCGGATGGCCATTTGCATTGGCAATAGCCTGATAAAGTCTCTGCCTATCTGAATTTTCGGCACCTATCAGTTTATTTACCTTATTTCTATCCTTAAGTGCAACTGCCCCTTTAGCCACTATAAAGCCATCTGCTTTTATTCCGATTGCACCGCTTGAATAAAAGGGCTTTAAGGCTGCAAACCTGCTTTTCATTCTGGCTCTTAATTTTCTTATTTCAGCTGTATTAACTGATAAATCGGCACTTTGTGCATGCGCTACAGGCATCACAAAATTAACCGTTGCCTCTAATAGCTGAGACACGATTTGAATTCCATTAAAATATGTCTGAGGCTCCACTGTCCCCTGAGATTCTGAGTCAACCGTCTCTTCAGATTGAATGCCTTTAATGATTTTATCTGCCACCTTTTCAGCGGCGGCCGCCGGGAAATAGATGTTAATGGTGACACATGCGGTTAATAATAACGCACTGAAAAAAGGAACTGTTCGCATTTTTCTCTCCTAAACAAAATGGCAGCTTATTATAACTTAGGCAACTGGAAATAAATATCTTACCCATAGCGGGCAAGATATTTGCTTTTCTTTAACCCTGTTTTTCTAGCATTATTTTTGAACTAGCAAACAGATAATAATTTTCCAGTTTCAACAGATTCTCGGCAATTGCTCACCAACCAGCATATCTATAATCCGGTTGCCACCAAACCCTGTTTGCAATATTACACGACCAGCAGGCTGTTCAGATACATAACCGATGATGGCACTGTGCTGGCCAGCTGGATGCTGCAGCATACCTTTTAGCACTTCATCAGCCCTGTCACCGGGGATGATAGCAAGCAGTTTTCCTTCATTTGCCAGATAAAGGGGATCAAGGCCAAGTATTTCGCACATCCCCCTTACCTCATGCCTTACAGGTACGCTAGTCTCATTAATTGTGATGGCGACACTGCTGGCTTCAGCAAATTCATTCAGAACTGTAGCAACCCCTCCACGCGTTGCGTCTCTTATGCACCGTGCTTGGGGACAAATTTTTAACATGGCATCAATCAGCTCGTTAAGTGTCTGGCAATCAGATTCTATGCTGTTTTCAAGCGCCATTTCTCCCCGGGCATCAACAATTGCGGCACCATGATCTCCCACGTAACCATTGATAATAACAGCATCACCCGGCTGGGCACTATTAGTGCTCATGTTAATTCCAGAGGCAATAACCCCTACTCCGGCAGTATTGATAAATAGTTTGTCAGCCGCCCCCCGCTGTACGACTTTTGTATCACCCGTCACAATAACTACACCGGCCTCATCGGCCGCTATTTTCATAGAATGAACAACCCTGCGCAACTCACTTACCGCCAAACCTTCTTCAATAATCATACTGCAGGTCAGGTAAAGCGGCTTGGCACCGCCTACCGCAAGATCATTTACGGTACCTGTGACAGCCAATTTACCAATATCTCCGCCTGGAAAAAATAATGGATCGACCACATATGAATCGGTGGTAAAAGCTAGACGGTCTCCATAAGCAGAAAGTGCGCTTAGATCAAACCGGGCCTGGTCTTCAAGCGGGCTTAGGTAATCATTATCAAATACGCTGACAAAAACATCATCAATTAAGTCGCGCATTGCTTTGCCTCCACTGCCATGAGCCAATGTGATAATCTCTGAACTCAATGTTCGTCTTACCCGGCTGGAAGTGCTCATGCTGTATTTTCCTTATTTTGCTGGTCACGTTTTGACAGCAATTCTGGGAGATTGCCAAAGTTATAATAGGCGGCACAAGCTCCTTCTGTTGATACCATAAGTGCACCCATCGGAGTTTCAGGCGTACAGCTGCCGCCAAACACTTTACATTCCCATGGTCTAATTACACCTTTGAGAACCTCGCCGCACTGACAAGATTTCGGGTCAGCAATTTTAAGGTTTGGAATAGAGAATTTTTGTTCGGCATCAAAGCGGGCGAACTCATTGCGCATTTTTACTCCCGAATGATCTATAGACCCCAAGCCCCGCCATTCAAAAAATTCACGAATTTCAAATACTTTCTCAATCGCTTTTAAGCCGGGCTCATTACCGGCAGGCGGCACAATTCGCGCATATTGATTTTCGACCTCACAGCGATTTTCAGCTATTTGTTTAAGTACCATCCAGATGGATTGAAGAATATCAAGCGGTTCAAACCCAGTGATGACTATGGGTTTATCATAAGCGTCAGAGACAAAATGAAAAGGCTGTTCGCCAACCACCATACTGACATGCCCTGGTGCCAAAAACCCATCAATTTTCATATCGGGCGAGTCAAGAATGGCTTTAATGGTGGGTACGGTAGTGATGTGATTGCAGAATAGTGAAAAATTGTCCAGCCCTTCATTCTTAGCCTGCAACACAGTTAACGCGGTGCTGGGCATGGTCGTTTCAAAACCCAATGCAAAAAAGATAACTTGCCTATCTGGATTTTTTCTGGCCAGTTCCAACGAATCCAAAGGCGAATAAACCATGCGGATATCTGCACCTTCTGCTTTTGCCTGCAATAGACTTTTTTTTGAACCAGGTACCCGCATGGCATCGCCAAAGGTGGTAAAAATCACATCAGGACGTTCTGCCAGAGCAACACAATCATCAACTCGCCCCATCGGCAAAACACAGACCGGACAGCCGGGACCGTGTATCAGTTCGATCCAGTCTGGCAGCATGGGCTCTATACCATAGCGGAAAATAGTATGGGTATGTCCGCCGCAGAACTCCATTAATTGTAATGGACGTATTGCAATTTGGGGAATCTGTTCATAAAGTGCATTAATTTTTGCAATGAGCACTTTAGCTTTTTCCGGATCTCGGAATTCATCAACATATTTCATTCTGCTATTCCTTTTTTATTTGCAAGAAAGCCCCGCTGATCAGCAAGTAAGGTATGAACCAAATCCCAAAGAATGTGATAACAAGCCACATGAACCTCCTGCACTCTGTGTATTGAATCTGTTTCTACTACCAGACAATAATCCAGCAAGCCACTGTTTTTCATTTCACCTCCATCACCGCCTGCAAAACCCAGCGTCATCAGCCCCATCTCCCGCGCTTTTTGGAATCCCTGCAATAAATTGCTTGAGTTTCCGCTAGTTGAAAAGCCTGCCAGCCCATCACCTGTTCGCCCATGTGCATTAATTTGACGGGAAAAAACATGCTGCACACCAATATCATTGCTGACAGCCGAAACCATTGCTGTATCCATGCACAAATTCATAGCCGGAAGCGCGGGTCTTCCCGTCGTTACCGGGTGCTGAAATTCAACAGCCAGATGAGACGCATCACAGCTGGAACCGCCATTTCCCATAGTAAATAGGCGTCCCTGATTTATATAAACACCTGCAACAGCATGGGCGGCATCGACTAATAACTGAGCATTTTTGGCAAAAAACTCCTGTTTCACATCAATAGAATATTGTGATTTTTGACGTACAGATTCCAGCAATACAGCATTTTCACTGTCAGAATCTTTTTTTTCACCATGTAAAAAAGGGTAAAGTGATTGCAAGGGGCTATTGCTTTTACTCATCTTCAGGAATCCAATAGTGTCTGACTTTCTTTCATCGCCTCAATTTCCTGCTGCACCTCACCTAGCTCACTCAGCAATTCCAGTGTTTTCTGTGCTTCCTCTTCATCAATACGGCTCATGGCAAACCCCACATGAACCAGAACCCAGTCGCCGACACATGATTCTGCGGGATGTGTATCATCAACGATACAGGCAATATTAACGGGGCGTTTTACACCCGCCACATCAACAGTAGCAAGCAGCTGTTTTGAGTCGATAATTTTAACAATTTGACCCGGTATTCCTAGGCACATATAGATTCCTCTTTCATTGTTTGGGCTAATGCCACTACGGCTTGACCTAGTGCAAGTCCGCCATCATTTGCTGGAACTTCACTGTGGCAAAGCACTTGATATTTCTTATCTTCAAGCTCCTGTTTCACATGCTCGAAGAGAATTTGGTTTTGAAACACGCCGCCTGACAAAACAATTGTCTGCGTTCTTTGGTCTGGTTCTCTGTCTGCTAAATGCTCCACCATCTCAATAATTCCTTTTGCTAACCCTAAGTGAAATCGGGCGGCAATCACTTCAGGTTTCTTCTGCTCTATTAAATCTGTCAGTAATGCTTGCCACATGGGTCGCGGTTCAAGCACAGCATGCTGAGTCTTGCTGGCCTTTATAAGTTGAAAAGGATAGGCATAATTTTTTTCTAAGTGTAGCAATGTCCTATTGACCAAGGCTTCCAGCTCAATAGCAGCCTGCCCTTCATAACTCACGTGTTCTCGGCAGATTCCTATGGCAGCGGCAACAGCATCAAACAGACGACCGCATGAAGAAGCTAGCGGTGAATTTACCCCGTTACTCAGCATGGCATTAAATGTATCAAGTGGTTTCCGCTGAAGAAAAGAGACCAAGTCCAATGATTGATAGTTGGCAATAATATTTTCCCAACCTATGGCGACAATCAAATGCGCATAAGTATTTCGCCATGGCTCATACATTGCCTGAGTCGCACCTATTAAAGCCACTGCTTTTAAGCCGCCCAAGCGTTCGCTAGTGCTATAGTCAGCCAGTATAAATTCTCCTCCCCATAAGCTTCCATCCTGGCCAAACCCAAGGCCATCAAGCACAATGCCCAGCACTTTTTCACCCTCTGCTGGCCAGCCGTTTTCTGCCAGACAAGAGGCAATGTGTGCATGATGATGCGACACTTCAATCAGGGCTAATTTTTCTGTTTCAGCCTTCCCCCGCCCTAATTGACTGGAAACATAGCCAGGGTGTGCATCAACCGCCAATACAGTAGGCTGGTGTTTATATAGACGTTGATACAATGCAAGATTTTTTTCATAATCCATCAGGGTTTCCGCATTTTCAAGGTCGCCCATATGCTGGGAAACAATAGCATGCCCATCTTTAATCAGACAAAATGTATTTTTAAGTTCCGCTCCAAAAGCCAATAATTCCTGCTGTTGGTCAAACCCCTCTGGCAAAGGAATAGAGCTTGGCGCATAGCCTCTTGCCCGTCGCAGCGTTTGTTTTTTATTTTTAATAACTCGTACGACCGAGTCATCAATACGATGAAAAACATCTCGATCATGCAGCAGCCAAAAATCAGCCACACCTTTTAGGTCCGTACGTGCAGCATCATTATTATTACATTGCGGACTATCACTGACATTGCCGGATGTCAGGACGATAGGGTGGTCATAATCGTGTAACAGCAAATGATGCAATGGTGTATAGGGCAGCATAAACCCCAGTGTTTTTTGACCAGGTGCGACTTCTGCAGCAAGCTGACTTGCTGCTTTGCGCTCTAGCAATACAATGGGTGCAGCAGATGAATAAAGCAAATTAATTTCCACATGGTTCAATTTACAATGTGAATTAATAATATCTATGTTTCTCGCCATTAATGCAAAAGGCTTGGCATAGCGATGCTTACGCTGTCGCAAACGAGATACTGACTGTTCATTAGAGGCATCGCAGGCAAGGTGAAAACCGCCAACCCCCTTAATGGCAATGATATAGCCTTGCTTTAACAAATATTGAGCACGCTCCAGCTCATCCGTCCCTGAAATATTGTTGCTTTCAGGTTCCAGCCAAACTTGTGGACCACATTCGGGACAAGCATTAGGCTGTGCATGGAATCGCCGGCTTTCAGGGTTTTCATATTCTTGCTGACAGTTTGGGCATTGAATAAATTCGGCCATGCTGGTATTTGCACGATCATAAGGAATCTCATCAATAATCGACAGGCGAGGTCCACAGTTTGTACAATTGGTCAATGGATAGCGATAGCGTCTATTTTCAGGGTCAAAAATATCTTCAATACAGGCTGGGCATGTTGCCGCATCAGCTACCACACCGGTCTGCATTGCTGTTGTCTGACTGCAGATAATTTGAAAATCAGTAGCGGGGGTCCCTGACAAATGCTCCTGCTGAAGATGATCTATTCTTGCTAAAGGTGGGCAGTCAACTAACAGCGCTTTATTAAACTGCTCTAATGCATCCTGACTTCCCCAAAGTTCTATCAAAACGCCTTCGCCATCATTCAAAACATGACCGGCCAATTGATATTGCCGAGCCAATCGCCATACAGCTGGCCGGAAGCCAACACCTTGCACAATCCCCCTTACCCGAATACGGCATCCTGTTGGTTTATTTTCTGTACTGAATGCTGTAGCTGCCATAGTTAATGTACCGTACAAACCATACACGGATCAAAAGAACGGATAATATGCTGAATTGCTACAGAAGCTGTTTCGTCATCACCCACAAAAGTTCCCTGTAATGCCTGTTCCAATGCACCTGGCTGATTCAGAGTATCTCTGGGTGAAAAATTCCAGGTGGTCGGGGCAATAATTTGATAGTTAAAAATGCGCCCTTCTTCAATTTTTATCCAGTGCCCAAGGCTCCCGCGAGCAGCTTCAACCAAGCCTATTCCCTGAGCATCATCAGGCATTTTACTGGTCATGCAAAAAGGCTCCTTAGGCTGTATTTGCTGACACCATTGCTCCATTTCCGGCAACACCAAAGCCAGTTCAAATAAACGGGCAATCACACGGTTTTTAACATGGGTACCCGACTGAGAGACTAAAGCCTGTATCAGTGGATTCCCATTCACCATCTGCCGTGCTACAGCCCCCACCTCAACAACCTGCTGATTAAGTCTGGGGGCTTTGCACCAGCTATAGCCACTGCTCTCATCAGAATCGGGCTGCGTTTTGCCATAAAAGGGATGCCTTGCCTTGCTCTGCCCTTTTAACCAGCTATGTGTAATATCTTCGGTAATCAGAGACGTGTCCAAAGTATAATATTTTTGTTGCCAGACACCTGTTTTGAATAATGGCTCCTGATTATTATGATAGGCGCCATAACTCATTAATGCGTTATCTGTGCCCCCCAAAGATGCTAAGTCAAGATCATCTGCAAGCATTAAAAACCGGCCAAAATCGGACGTTTGATGTGTCTGTTGCCAGGCGGCTAGCTCATCTTCTGTCTTTATGGCTGTGACTTGTTCAAGCGTATCAGTAAAAAGTATTTCCTCTAAAAACTGGCGAAAACAACGAATTGTGGTTAGGAGAGTGATTTTTTCCTTTGCAGTAATTGAACGTGTTGTACCGCCTGGCTGTATTGCTAGCGAATGAGGCCATTTTCCAGCCAGAATGCCAGTTAAATGCAGCCAGGCCGCACGGGCAGGCAAAACATCTTTTGTTGCTGTGCCTGTTTGTGCTTTAAAACGTGTATTGATTTGCTCAAACCATTTTTTGTTCAAATATACCTGACGGGCAAAATCTGGCATAAAGAAAAGATAAAAATGAGTTAAATGGTCTGCCATATTTTCCGTTGCCAAAATCAGGTTGGTCGCAAGCTGGCCATTCGGACAGCTTTGCAATCCTTGAGCACCAGCAAGCGCTTGTGCGGCGGCAACGGATTGAGAAACCGAACAAATGCCACAGATTCTTGGTGTATAAACCAGCGCATCAAGCGGGTCTTTACCCTGCAATATTTGCTCAAAACCTCGAAACAGAGGGGAGTTTACCTTAGCTTTGCTTACTTGATCGTCATCTATTTCAACATGCACTTCCAGATCCCCCTCTACACGATTGAAAGGACCGAGTATTCTGCGTTTTGAGGGTGTGGTTGTCATAACATATTTATTTTCAGTTTACACTAACAATTTCTTGTTTCATTCCATCATACCGATAATGAACAATCTCTCCATTTATTAACAGTTGAATAGCTATCTCAATATTATGCAAAGAAACAATAAACCATTCTCTTGGCGTATGCCGTTTCCCATCACCATCAAAAACATCCAGATTCAAACAACAGTCCGCAAAAAAAGTATGCAATATTAATTCTAATTTTTGTGGATTTAAGTTAAAGGTCTGATATTCACTGACCCGTTTTACTTTTGCCATCAAATAGGTAGGCTCCTGTTCCGCATTCTGAATACGCTGCTCTACTGATTGGCTAGAAAACCCAATCTTATAAAGGTTTTCAATCTCTTTAATCTTGGGGTCTTTACTCAAAGAACTTAAGATATAAATAGTCCCCGTAGCCTTATCTTCAGCCGTCACCTGCTTAGGTTCATCAAATAAATTTTCACAAACAGGCAATACTCTGCGACCACTTTCATCCTTATAAAGCTCAGTTGCCAAAGAGCGTAATAACATATTAGACTCAGTGCCGTTTTCAAAAATACAGCGTAACTGGGCGTTTACCTTGCCTCGTTTTTTTGACTTATCCCCAACCTCTGCAACATACACCATCACACCGTGCAAAATAAAGAAATGTCCCACAGTAATTTGCTGTTCTCCTGTAAATTTTCTTAACTCACTTTTATGGCTAAGTAAATCAGCATGGCATTGTTTAAAAAGACCCTCAAAGGCATCAAAATCTTTACAGGGTTTTCTACGAGCAACTTGCTCAGGCATCTCTGTCGTCTTGGCGACATTTTTAAGCATAAAAATATCATTGTCAGAGGTCTCATTCCCTAATAAACCCAATACATCATCATTTAAAATATCCTCAACAGAACTAATTTCTTTAATATCAGAAACAATGGAGTTTTTTAACAAGTCAAAACGGTCAAAAGCTAATAGAGCAGTCGTTTTATCAAAATCATCCCTTATTCCTTTTAAACGACTAAATAAACACCGCTCATTTATATCACGGCTTTCGGCCGGCTCTGCTCCATGCTCATGCACAAAGCGATTAATCTCTGCAAAAGAGGCAATTAACCTATCATCCGCACTAATAGTTAATGATGCTCTGGGTTTAATTGTCAACAAACCTAAAGGATCATCTTGCAAAATAAGTGCTAATTCTTTTTCAAAATCAATCATTAACTGCGACTTTCTGGCGTTTTTTATTTCTAAGATAAACCAGTGCTTCTGCCATTCTTCTTTCTAACGCATTGCTGGACTTAAGCTCAGGCTCTCGTCCCGTAGATTTAACAAAAGGTGCAATTTTGTCTCTATAAAGAATCACCGCTTCCTCATCTGTCATCTCTATACGTCCAGCATTAATAGACTCTTGAATCACTTTTAATAAACTGGCTGTGACTGATTTAGATAATACTTCAAAGGCTTTTTGAAAAGGATTTACCCGATCAATTAAATCAATATTCAACTCTTCAATATTGACAAATTTACCTGCCATGCGTACAAATTTTTTATCACCGACTTCTTTTATTTCTCCGTTTTTAATCACCGAATCCACCACCACATGCTGACGAATTTCTTCAATTTCCGCATCCGTCAGCTCAGGATATTTCTTTTGAATCACCTTGGGAATCATTACCTTATTAATCACTTCTGGGTCAATAAACTCCCCAGGTAACGCTTGCAACATTTTACTGTCTTGTAAAATAGTCGCTTTTAAGTCATTTAAATCAGATTCGACAATATCTTTTACCCGTTGCGAACTGGGTTCTTTAAACCCCCGAATTTTCAACGTGCCAGGTTCGTTTTCTTGCTCATCATCAAAACGTCTGGTTTTAAATTTAAAATTAGGCGCAAGTACTTGTTCCATTAACAATGACGCAGTAATCGCCTTTAGCATATTGTTAACCGATAATTTCACCTGGTCATCGGCCGCTTCGGGCTGGGCAATTAAATTGGTAAACTGAGCATGGTTTTTATTCTCGCTATCGCGTGTGGCACGTCCGATGATCTGGATAATTTCCGTTAAGGAACCTCGATAGCCAACGGTTAGCGCATGTTCGCAAAAAGGCCAGTCAAAGCCTTCTTTAGCCATGCCTAAAGCAATGATTAAATCCATATCCTCCACATGTTCCATTTGCCTAAGATAAGCCACAATTTTATCCCTGTCTTTAGCGGTATCATTTACCAGATCAGCGACTTTTATGATTTTACCGTCTGTTTTGCGTTCAACATAAAGAACCCCAGTTTCAGCATCTTGGTGGGTGACAGTACCGATGCTATCCAGAATAGCATCGACTTCCTGATGCTTATCTTTGGTTGACTCACCGGCATTAACATTAGGAATATGCAGAATGGTTTTTTTATCAGTATCCAATACCTCATCAATGGCTGATAAATAACGTCCCTGATAAAAATGATAGCCTATGCCCAAAGTTTTTAAATGGGTATAACCATTCAATTGCTCATAGTAGTTATAGGTGACTTTAGTAAATCTGGCTTCATCCTCAGGTAATAGCACAGGAATACTGTCCCCCCGAAAATAAGAACCCGTCATGGCAATAATATGTGCGCTGGTATTGCGCATAATAGAACGCATTACCTCACCCAACCGGTTATCCGCATCAGCAGAGACATGATGAAATTCATCGATTGCCAGTAAAGTATTATTAAAAGCGGATTCATCAACCGCTTCAAAAGCAAAGCGCATCGTTGCATGGGTGCAAATTAAAATAGTGGCGGCTTATCGTTAAGAAAGTTGTTAAAGCTATTCACTTTGCTGCCTTCACCACCCGCAGTGCATAGATTGTATTGTGCAGCAAACTCCCAATCAGCGAAAAAGCCAAAAGAAATCAGGTCTGTTTTATCAAACGAAGCACCAATGGAACGCTCAGGCACAGCCACAATGACCTTTTTAATCCCTTGGTTATACAATTTATCCAAGGCCAAAAACATTAATGCACGTGATTTACCCGATGCAGGGGGAGATTTTAATAATAGATAGGGTGCGTTTCTTGCTTCAAAAGCGCGTATTTGCATATCGCGCATACCTAATTTATTGGTAGCAGTGCTTTCGCCTGTTTGGGCGTAGGTGACATCGACTAGGTTAGACATTATTGTTATCCTTTTGCCATAATTTGAAAATAGTTGAGAAAAAAGATAAATGTTTACGCATTTAAGAAAATAGCAGGTTAACGGCCACTTATATATTATGGAAGGAGTCGAAACCTTTACTCTTCAGGCCTGCACATAATTTTTTATCCCCCGTCCACAATAAGCCATCGACTTCTATGGCTAATGCAACAAACAGCATATCTTTTGGATCAATATTTTCAACAAGTTCCCAGGCCGCTTTTAACGCATTGGCTGAAATACTATTTTCATCAAAAAATTCAATATGGCGCATAAGTTCATATAGAATTTCTAAGATTTCATCTTGTGAATGTTTGCTAATTGCACATATTTTTTCTTTATGCTTAAAAAGCTCGACAAAACCAAATTTTGGCATCACTAACGCTTGGTTAGGCTCCAATAAAAAGGTAGCTATTTTTGAGTTTTTATTAACCAGAGCAGAAAAGATAATATTAGTATCTACGACAAGTGTCATTGAATTTTGCCTAAAAAAGTATCTTTATTTTTTTGCCACCACTTCTCTTTTAATTCATCATCTAGCTGTAAAGCAGCCTCTTCACTGACTTGGCTGTTTGATAATAATTCTTTAATGCGTAAAATTTCAATAAACCTGACTATTTCCGGTGAGCTTAATAACTCTTTGGAAAAAGTCAAATTTACCGTATTATCACTGACTTTATAGTTAAGCATAATATTCTCGTGTTTAAATTTGTAGGGTTATCAAGTATTGCCTGGTTCCCACGCTCCTGCGTGGCAACGAGGACTTAACTCCAAATGTTTGAAACGGGGCAACATACCCCGTTTCGCTCATGTATGACTGGGATACTCTTCATTGATTACGCCATTTTTCATGGTAACAACGGCAGTACCAGACATCTGTGCCAATTTTCGTGCTTTAATGGCTGCCCGTTTCATTGCCACTTCTGCATTGATTAAATCAGGGTCTCTTTGTGTTTGGTCAGTTACATTAGTTTTATTGTCACTCATACTTTACACTCTCTTCTAAAAGTTCAGGGACTTCACCCGAATTATCATAGACCGCCCATTCATCCACAAGGGGCTTGTACAACATTTCTAAATTATTCAGACCCATTTTAAACCGTCTGCGTATCACTGGCTCAGGAATATTATGACCGCCCGCTTTAACTCTTTGCCGTACACGGAAAATAGCCAGTTCAGGTGATTGCAAACGAAGAAAAAATAATTTCACACAAAACCCCAGTTTTTGCCACTCAGGAATAGCTCGCGCATAAGCTCGACCGCTTAATGTTGTTTCAAAAGCAAAGTTATCACTATTAAGAGCATAGTCATGAATTTCATTCAGCATAAGCCGACCCGCTTTAAAAGCGGCGCGTTCTGGTCCAAAAGGTGCTAATCCTGCTGCGATTAAATCTGCATTAATAAAAATAGGACATCCTGCTTCATTAGGCAAAAACTCTGTTGCAAAAGTGGTTTTTCCTGCGCCATTTGGGCCAGCAATAATAATGATTTTTTTGTCAGTAACAGAGTTCACTTTTAGAACTCCCTATGGGAATAGAATGACATAACTATTTAACCTCTTCTTTAATCATTTTCTCATACAGTTTAAACAGGTATTCCAGCCGTTCATCATCGCTTTTAAAGGGTTGTGGGCGGTAGCATTTTTCTATGGCTAAATCCATTTCAAGGTGTGCCTTGCGTAAACCGTCTGGCATTTTATTGGGATCGTATAGTTGCGCCATAGTTTTTTCGGGGTGTAATTCGCGTTCGTCCAGTACTTTGAATACATGGCCTTCTAGGGTGGTTTTTTGTGCTTCGGTGATTTCTGGAAAGGGGAAAGCGTTATAACAAATAGTATTGATATAGCTGTAGTCCGTTTTCATTCTCCCTCCAACAGCACGAACCCAGTTCATGTGCATACTTGATGAAATAATAGCCAATATGTATAGAGCAGGGTTATAAATAGCGAAAGCTTTTACATTTATTATCGTATCTTTGTTAACAAACCCAGTAGGAATATATTTACGACGCTCTGACGATACGACGGGAATGATAATAGCATCTGTCTTGCTATATCTTTTCTCTACAAAGCTATGAGAAAACTGTGCTTTTTGTTGCGTTGCTTTTTTATTACTTTTTTGACGGAACTCTTTAACCTTATTTATACGTTTTGCTATTTCCGGAATAGCAACTGCTTGTTTTAAATCATTATCTTCAATCCATAAACACCATCGCTCTAACCCCTTAATAAACTCCTGTGAGCCGATATATTTTTTTATAAAAATATCAGCTTTAGGGTAATATTCAACAAGTTCATTTTTCTCTTTTGTTGAAAGAATAAGGCTTCCTCCATCTGCAGGTTTATTACCATATAACATAATAGGTAAATTACTAAGAGGCTTGCTTCTCTTCTCAACAATTAAATTTGTTCCATTTGTGAGGTATGGGTTAATATTTTTTACAATAGAGCCAACGCTACTACCAAAAAGGGTTTTTATACCTTTTGAGAAATTTCTAAGTCCAATCACGACACAAATAATACCTGCATTTCCCTTAGCATTATTTGTCCACTTAAATGATTGATGGGCAAAACTGATTTCTAAACCAGCATCAAATATATTAGGCCAGAGCATGGCAACTTGAACTCCCTGGCTAATAGAATTAGTTGAAACAAAAGCACATTGGGCATTAGCGTTTGCAATAAACTTTGAGCCAAGCATAAACCAGCAACTTACATAATCAAGGGTTTTATAGTTGTTCATCCCTTTGAAAACAACCGACATATCATTTTTATGTTCAATCAATTGATATTTTGTCCCCAAATAAGGCGGATTCCCCAAAATATAAACCTCACGCTCATTGCCTTTATCATCCACCTTAGGGCAAACCACCTCCCAATCCAGCCGAGTCGCATTACCACAAGTAATATTGCCACTATCCTGCAAGGGCAAAGTCGGACGTGTTTCCCCAAACACCTCTTTAAAAGCAAGATTCATTTGATGTTCGGTTAACCATAAAGACAGCTTGGCGGTTTCATGGGCAAAGTCATCTAATTCTATGCCGTAAAATTGATTTAGATGCAGTCCAGAAACCGCATGTCCCCAGTTAATCGGGTCAATAGCTTGCAGTTGGCGAAAGATGTTAATTTCTAGCTGACACAGCTCTTTATAGGCAATAATCAGAAAGTTGCCCGAGCCACAGGCAGGGTCAAAAATGCGTAAATGATAGAGTCTGGCTAACAGTTTTTTAAGTTTATTCTCATTATTTGCAGCTTTCTCAAAGGCGGCATACAAATCATTTAAAAACAGCGGTTCTATCACTTTCATAATATTAACCACTGAGGTGTAGTGCATCCCCATATGACTGCGTTGTTCGTTATGAACAACTGCCTGAATCATGGAGCCAAAAATATCAGGGTTAATGGCCTGCCAGTTGAGCGTGCCACATTCAATAATAATTTTTCTGGATTTAGTGCTAAAAACTGGCACGGGGGTGTTATCAGCAAATAGCCCGCCATTGACATAGGGAAAGTCTTGTAAAAACTGCGGATAACCAGAGCGGTCTTGTAAATTGAGGACGCTAAATAATTTTTGCAGATAGGCTTGTAAATCCGTGCCATCCTTAGCGGTATGCGAGGCGATGGCATTGGTAAATTGCCCCTCCTTAAAAATCCCCGTATCTTCGGCAAAAAAACAAAATAACAAACGGGAAAGAAAAATATTGAGGGCATGAACCTGATCTTTTTCTTTGGTCGGATTATCTTCTAAAATCAAGTCATACAATCGCCCCATGCGCTCCGCTGCTTTTACATCCGCAGGGTTTTCATTTTGCAACTGGGCTTTTTCCATCCCTGCCCAAGGCAGAAAAAAATCATAATGTTTAGCCAGGTCAGCTAGGGGAATATCTAAGCTATCGGCTGTTTTTGTATCGATTGCCAATAAAGATTTAAAATCAGTGATAACGATAAAACGGGGGTGCTGTTTGGCTATTGTCTTATCCGTTTTTAGCTGGTCAATCAAGACATGTAGGTCAGCCGTATTTTCTTGCTTGAAAAAAAGCTTTTTCTTCCAGAGTATTTCACTGTCAACTTTAGACAAGTTATAGTCACCTTTATGTAGTCGAGTAATAGAAGATTTGGGTTGTCCATAGGCTAATAATAAATCATAAATAAATTTTTCTTTATTGAGGCTGGATACCAGTGTCTGGAGTTTTTCTTCAAGTGCTTTTAAGTCCATGGAGGAATCATTTTCCGTAAAAAATTAAGAAAACTTTCTGTTAGCGAATAAGTTTATCATTGTTCTTTATCCTCTTCTATTGCTCCCGGCACTATCCGAATATGATCTGACACGGCATTTACTTTAAGCCGCTTTGGTGTTGCGGCTTTTGCCAGAGATGCTAATGCAACAAACCAGGCTTTGGGAACATCAGTAGGCAAGCCGACGGGGATGCCTGCAACTTTATGCGTTTCGGTAAAGTTGCCATCGGGTTCTTCAAACTCGGGGGCCGTGCAGTTAATACAGGCATAGCCTCCACGTAAACAGGAGCCTTCACCATTCCATAACCGGATATTGCAATCCGCTCGCGCCTGTGTTCCCAGGCATCCCCTATGTTCCATCATACAGCCCTGATCTGAAGGCTGTTCTGCACTGGCTTTAAATTCGTAATATTCATTTCGGGGACAGCCATGATGAACAAGATGGTCGGTATAGCTGCGCGGGCGGTTATAATTATCCAAATTATCCTTGCTGAAATCCGCAGCTGCCATTTGCGCCAGGGTTTCAATTACCCAGCTGGGATGTGTTGGACAGCCAGCAATATTAATAACGGGAAGGCCTGCTTCACTTTTCCAGCTCTCACCCAGTAATCCGCTGGGCTGCTGGCCTTCATACTGTAAACCGCAGGCTTCGCCGGGGTTGCTTCCAGCCATGGTGATACCGCCAAAGGTGGCACAACTCCCTACTGCAACCGTGTAGCGTGCCTTTTGTGCCAGACTTTCGATAAGCCTCATCATGGGGCGTTTGGTGCCGCTTAGCATGTGAAACCGCCCTGTACCATTAGGGCCCCGCATAACCGAACCTTCAAGACAAAGAGCATCCAGCGGAATAGTGCCTGATTCTATATTTTCAAGCAAGGATAAAAATTCATCCGCACTGGCTTCGCTGAGCGAGGGATGCCAAAGCAGATTAATATTATTAAATTTAAGGCTGTTTAAGAAATCAGGTGTCTCGGCATTCAGAACTGACATGCTGCATCCTCCACAGCCTCCTGATTGCAGCCAAATAATATTAAAAGGTTTAAGCATAATTTTCTGCCATCTGAATAGCTGATCTTATGAACTTTGTTTTGAGACCTTTTACATGATTGGCTTTAAACGCAATATTGCGACTAAAGTCACTCCTACAGGAGACATTATCTCTTTTAAGGTTGAAACAAAATTTCTTCATTCTATATTTGCTTTAGCTGGCCATAGGCAGTGTTAAGGTAAACCTTGCCCCACCCTGCCCATGGTCCGCTACACTCAAATCACCATGACATTGTTCGACAGCCAACCCATAACTGATATATAGCCCAAGACCTGTACCATAACCCGCTGGTTTAGTCGTAAAGAAAGGGTCAAAAATCCGCACTAAATCTTGTGATTTGATTCCATGCCCATTGTCCTGAATATGGATTTTTATCTCAGTTTCCGCTTGCTCAATATTTATCGTTAGCTGGGGAGAATGCATATCTGATTCTTCCATGGAATCTACAGCATTTTGAATAAGATTAATCAGAATTTGATGGATAGGCCCTTCATTATTTGTTAATTCGAGCTGCTCGGGATAGTCTGTCTTAATTTCTGGTTTTAGCAGAGAAGCATTCAGTACCCAGGCGGTTGCACGGCGAATAACAGGTATTAAATCAAAGTGTGTTTTTTTCTGTTGCTGAGGGGTTGCAAATTGACGCAGGTTTTTGACAATATCGCTAACTCGTTCTGCACCTTCCAGAGAACCTGCTACCAATGGTTTTAGATCCTTGATAACCTTGTCTATATTCAGATCTAACCGCAGTTTCTCACATGTTTTTGAACCATTGTTTTGATGAACAGCAGTAAAGTAGGTTTGAAGTTTCTGTTCGTAACCTTGTAAAGCATACATGTTGGCGTAGAGAAAACTGATAGGGTTATTCAGTTCATGGGCCACACCGGCAACCAGTCGCCCCAATGACGCCATTTTTTCTGACTGGATCAGGTGCTGCTGAGTGTTTTTTAATGTTTCGTGCGCCTGATGAAGCTCGGAGTAGGCTTTGCGTAATTCACCCAAAGGCCTGCCAGTAATCACATAACCTGAAAAACGCTTTTTATGGCTATATAGCGGACTGCAACTTATTGACATAAGGACATGATTTTTTTTTGCACAGACTAGATCAATTTCAATGTCAGCCAAGGGTTCTGCTTGCCTTTTATCCAGTAAATCCAGAAACATGGCGTGCTGACTGACGGGGAATAAGTCCAGTACCGATTGCCCACTCAACACCTTTTCATTCAATCCCGTGACAGTTTCCAAAGCAGAGTTGACCTGTAAAATAGAATAATTGATATCGCAGACAATCAGCACTTCGGACATGGAAGACATAACATTTTTTATAAAAAGCTGTGTGTTTTCCAGTTCGGCATTTTTTTGCTCCAGCTCAATCTGATTTTGGACTAATTCAGTATAGATAGTATCCATTTGCTGGATAACATCAATCCAGACCTGGTCTTCATTTGAGCCTGCTGACTTTGCCAGTTTACTCATCAAAATACCGGACAGAGGCGTCTGCTTTTTTGACTGCTGAGCTTGCAAACTGTTCACAAAACTGTGTCCTCAACAGGTTCAATATGGGCATTTTTTTCTAAGCCGTAACGCTCCAGCTTATTGCGCAATCCGACGCGAGAAAGCCCAAGTTCTTGCGCTGCCTGCGTTTTATTCCAGCGCAAGCGAATCAATGTTTCTTTCAAAATACGCGCTTCAAGTGCTTCTACCCGCTGTTTTAGAGAGCCATCAATGCCCGCCATTAATGCCATATCTGCGGCTGACTCTTCGGGGGTAGCAAGTAATATATGGGGGGATATCAGGCTGGATTCCAGATAATCATTTTGACCTAGCACCAGCATACGTTTTATTTCATTTTGCAACTCTCTGACATTGCCTGGCCATTGGTATGACTCAAAACATAGCAGTGCTTCTTCACTAATACCTTTAACCCGTTTACCAAATAATTCCATTGCCTGATTGAGAATTCCTATGGCAAGGGGGGCTATATCACTTTTTCGCTCTCTTAATGGAGGGATTTCTATTTTAAAGGTCGCCAACCGGTAGTAAAGGTCCTGCCTAAATCGCCCCTGCCTCACATCCTCTTCCAGATCTCTATTGGTTGCAGCAACTACCCGCACGTTAGTAGGCCGTTTTTTGTTACTGCCCAAGGGCCGCACTTCGTTTTCCTGTAACACGCGCAGCAGTTTAATCTGAAAAGCGGGAGAGGTATCGCCTATTTCATCCAGAAAGATGGTACCGCCATCGGCCAATTCAAATAAACCGCAATGGTCTTCAATCGCTCCGGTAAAAGCCCCTCGTTTATGTCCAAATAATTCACTTTCTAGCAATTCATCAGGCATAGCACCGCAGTTTTCGGCGATAAAGGCTTTATCCTGGCGAAGACTATTATAATGTAAAGCCCGTGAACAAAGTTCTTTACCCGTGCCTGACTCTCCCATAATTAATACATTAATATCAAAGGGAGCCACATGACGGATTAAATTGCAGATTTTGTTCATCGAGCTGTCTGGACTGCGAATGATGCCTTGGTCCCAGTCATACCGTGCTTTCAATATGCGCCGTTTTTCTACTAAAACCTGTTCTATGGTGTCGGGTTTTAATTTGATTTCAACGGATAATTGCTCATTTTCTCGATGTAGCCGAAACATATCAACTGCATTATTAAGCTTGCTAATAAGTTCGTCCGGATGCCAGGGCTTGGTAATATATTGATAAATCCCCCCTTCATTGAGTGCAGCAATAATATCTTCTGAGTCAGTATAGCCAGAAATAATAAGCCGGATAATTTCTGGATACTCATCCCGTATTTTTTGAGTAAATTCCACCCCGCTCATATCTGGCATACGTTGATCGCAAAGCAGGACCTGTATCCATTCCCTTTGCAGAATTATTTCAGCGTCCTTAGCATTATTTGCTAAATGAACATCAAACAGATCCCCAAGAATCCGTTCAATTGCTTCCAGAGAACGCAGTTCATCATCAACAACCAAAATACTGGGGCGTGTGCTCATTAGTTAGCCGATACTGTAGGTACTGATTTTTCTGTCCTCCGCCCTATCATCCGAGTCTGCTGTGTTAAACGTATCCATTGATACCATTCCTCCATTCCTTCACCTGTTTTTGCTGAAACCTGAAACACCTGAATGCCCGGGTTTACCCGTTTGGCGTATTCAATACATTGCTCAATATCAAAATCAAGATAAGGCAGCAGGTCTATTTTATTTAATAATAATAAGTCAGCGGCATGAAACATATCTGGATATTTAATGGGTTTGTCTTCACCTTCTGTAACAGACAGAATGGCAATTTTACTTGCCTCCCCCAAATCAAAGGCCGCTGGGCAGACCAGGTTCCCAACATTTTCGATCATTAACACCGAACCCTGTTCCAGAGGCAAATGTTCAACAGCATGCCCCACTTGATGAGCATCAAGATGACAGCCTTTTCCGGTATTAATCTGAATGGCAGGCACACCCGTTTGCCGAATACGTTCTGCATCTCTGCTGGTTTCCTGATCACCTTCAATTACGGCCAATGTCATTTCATCCTTTAAATCCTGCAAGGCTCGGGTCAATAATGTAGTTTTACCCGATCCAGGACTTGAAACCAAATTGAGTGTCAAAATACCCTGTTCTGAAAAGAGCAGGCGGTTAGCATGCGCATATTCATTATTCTTACCCAGAATATCCTGTTCAATTTGCACCATCCTCGTTTGATCCATACCTGGTGCATGAGCATGAGCTGGACCATGCCCATAATGATGGTGATGTTCACCATGGCTATGGCCATGGTCGTCTTCGTGACTATGCGTATGATGTGAATCACCTTCTATTCTGCTTTCACCCTCTCCGCAACCGCATACTGTACACATTATTCCACCTCCGGTTTTTTTGATTTTTTCTGTAAAGAGCGGGCTTTGAGCTGGCGAATAAAATAAATCGCAATTCAAAGTTTTTCCTACTCTACTTCCAGTTCTTTAATTCTCATTTCATCGCCGCTGACTACCTGCAGCTGGTAGCCGCCACAGTCAGGACATTCATCATAACGCTGTTTTATCAATACATTTTTAGAACATTGCATGCACCAGGCTGTGCCAGGAATATTCTCAATTGTTAAGTTTGCATTCTCAGCCAGACTATTTTTCATAACCACATCAAAGCTGAATCGCATTGCTTCAGGCTCGACACTGGATAAGTCACCAATTTCCAATATAACCGTTTTAACACGGTGAAACCCCTGTTTTTCTGCTTCCGTTTGCAACACTTGCAGAACACCTTCACATAGAGACATTTCATGCATCGTTAATGCACACTTAACCGATAGCCTACACAGGGATCACAAATATTAATCATTAAATGCGCCAGCTGTTCTAATTCTTGCTTATTATCACTTTTTAACCCAGCCAAACTTTTTGCAAGCGAACCTTGGGGATGAAAGTTCCATTCAGTAGGTGCCAGAATTTGATATTGACAGATTTTCCCCTGTTCAATTTCAACCTGATGCACTAATCGGCCTCTTGCCGCTTCCACCTGAGCTATTCCTAGCGAACTATGTTCATTCTCTTTTGCAATAAAGGAGTCGTGATTTATGATCTGTTTATGCAATTGTCGCATTTGATCAGGAATACTTGCCAATTCTGTCAGGCGGGCGACCCAACGCGTAATAAGCCCAGTTGAATATTTTTGATGCAGTGCCTTAACCAGCGGATGAGAAAATTGACGGCTTAAAGCACTGGTTTCAAAACATTGCCCTTGCCATTCAGGCTGGGCAATAAACTGCGTTACCTTGCTGGCATTAAAGGTCTCTAGCAGTTCCTTTTCGTCAAGTACGGGCAATGCATTAAAATCTGCGTACCCTTGCGATGTCCAGTTTTTATCATAAAGCATTTTTATTATCTTGCCCGCCAGGCTGTCGTATTCTTTTGCCCATTGCTGCAACGTATCATTTTGGAGGTTTGCCCAGCCGTTAAGTGGCATTTGAAATTGTGTGTCGATAAGAAACCGCTCAAGTTTATCAATTAATAAAGTAACTTCACTCAGTTCAGCATTAAGCTGGCTATCAAAAGCAAAAGCCCTACCCTCCTTAAACAACGCCGAGCTGAAAGCCTTGGTCATTTGTCCGAGATAGGATAATTCAAGTGTACTATTATCTATTTGAAAAAGGCTGGGGGCATCCAAAAAAAGTCTTAACAGGTATTCTCGGGCATTTTCTGCAAGCACTAACATCTCACGTGCAGTTTGCTGTGAAAAGTCTTTTTTCCTGTTCATTTTTTGTTCAATCGCTAGATAACCTGCATGAGACTGTGCGATTCCACATATATTAAATAATAAGGGAAGCGTTGATAAAGCCTGTTCAGGCGTTTTACCGATAAGTATCTGAGAGGCGTATAAAGGACGAGTCGACTGAATTTCTACCTGTTTGTTTTTATCTTGAGCAGAAATTTTAATCATGATGCATCCTTCAAGGCTGTTCATTATTCTTATCTTCCGTACTAAGGCCTAATAACTGTCTACGGCTCATCTTCCTGTTTGCCTTTTCTGCGTTAACTGGCACATCTTCTTTTAGCTGTGTTTCTAAGTCTGGTTTCTGTTCTTCTCCGTGCCATATTTTTTCTACATCTTCTGCGTTAATATCACCCTGCTCAATATGCTCATTATTCATCAGTTCTTTCATAATGATCTCAGCCGTTTCTATGGCAGCTTCATCATCTGCAAATTCAAACATGGGAGAAAACAGAGAACAGGACTGGTATTTGCCAATATCTGCTTCAAACCCCGTTAAAAAAGAATATCTGCCCGAAGGAAAACTGTAGCTTTCATTGGCCTGTTCTTGCTTGTCGCTCCAGTCCTCAGCCGATTGCGGGAGGATCATCAGGTTCATAAACCAGGGCGTAATCATAACGCCAAGATAACACTGCTCCCAATGCTGAAAAGCAATGGCATGGACACCTATAATGTCATTAGTTATTGGAATATCGGCCATACGCTCACGATAAATCCATTCAAATGCAGATTCCAGCTTATCTGCCATATGCTGTATATCCGAAGGATGTTCTACAGAATCAAGCATTACATAATGACCATAAAATCATTTTTTCCACCATCACATTCAGGGCATGTCCAATGATCAGGCAATTTTGAAAAAGGGGTTTTAGGGGGGATTTGCCAATAATCATCGCCTTTTTCCGGATCATAAACATACCAGCATATTTTACATTCCAGCCGAGTATCATTTTTAATCTTGCTGGCATCGCCGCCAAAAGAGCCTGGTATATAATCGCCGCTCATCTGTATATCCTTAATGGTAGATCGAGAGAATTTCATTCAGACGATCGGCACTGTCTTCAATATCTTCTATTGAAGCGCAGGCAACTTCTGGCACGCTGCTAATCTCAATGGTATTAAGAATTAAAGTATCCTGTGAATTATAATACTGAACCCACCAGACATTTTTAGTAGCCGTACTGCTGATACGGCAATTTCCATAGCCGCGGGAAAGGATAATAATCGGACCTATTCCGAGATGGTCAGAGAGAAAAATAATATCAGCCTCTGTATGAGGCAGCAGTGACAGGTTGATAACATGTGGCTCATCACCACTCTGATACTCTTGGATGTTATCGCTGATTTCTGCTAATAATGGCGGTGCATTTTGGATTCCATCAGGAATATCGGGGGCGGAATCGAGCTGTTCCTGAGCCTGATAAAAAGATAATTCACTCACGATAGAAGGAATTTTGGCGACCTCGACAGTATCTCTGATAATCGAGTTATTGCCATCGGTATACTGTACTCGCCAAACGCCAGCCAAGACTGACTCCTGAATCAGCGCGTTAATATTGCCGCCGCATTGCACACTGACTTCCCCTTCACCCAGCAGCTGATCAAAAAATTGACGGTTTTTATCATCCAGCCCATTCAATTCGATGACTCTGATTTTATTATCATTCTGGTAATTTTTAAGTAAAGCAACCAAGTCACCGGTTAATGCTAATGCCTCATCAAGCCCAACGACCTCTTCTGCTTCGGGAATAATAGGAGCACTGAATGTGGTCATATCATCAGGCAGCTGCATAAAGGCCAGTGCTGCGCCATCTTCATCGGGTGGCTGAGAACCTGCACCGACAGCAACAACAGGAATATCAATTTTTTTCATATCTGCAATGTCCTTAAATTATGATCCGCAATTCGATGCAGAAGATTGAACAACGGGAATTCCAATGCCTGGCGCATGCTTGGATTCTGATGATAAAATCTGATTGATTGTCGTCAAGTAATCAACCCAATCCTGGACACGGCTAATCGTGCCAAGATACTTTCCTTCTCTAAGAAAAACCAATGATGGCCATTCATTAAATCCATAGCGCGCCTGAAGTTTACGCTGTGAAGCCTGTTCAATCACTGCAGCATTAAAACGTCCGCCATATTCCTTAACCAGTTCAGGAAGAATCATGGCGACATCATCACTTTCAGGAAATTGTGCGGGGTTTTCAGTAAAAAAAAGCACACACTCCTGTTGAGAATTAATAAATTCATCAACGGTTGTTTCTGATAAAACAGGATAATGATACTGTTCAATCATGTTTTTAATTAACGCAGAAGGCATGACAATAGTCCTTAATATATTATGTTTTTTTGTTTTTTTGCTGTTCTTCCAATGCCAGTAAAGAGGCTGGTTTTGGGGGTTCCCGATCTATCAAATCGGCAAAAAGTGCATCGATTGCAGTATTTGATACACTTTCCTGCGAGAGAGTTGGGTTTGACATAACCCAATCCACCGCACGAACTGCATCATTTATTTTTAAGGCATCGTCCTCTGTTAAAACTTCTCTGGCACTGTTTAAAAAAACCAATAGCCAGGTACCCTCAGCCTGTTCACCCACTAACAAAGTATCAACCTGTCTTGTTATATCCATCCCTTTACAGATTGCATAGCCAAATCCTGATTCAATCACCTGCATAGGCAGTCCGATGCACATTAATATTGCCCTCTATGATCAACATCACAGCTGATTTGATTATCTGGATCAAGTGAATGAGGCCGGTACTGAATATGAAATTCCTTTGATTTGATAACTCGGTCATCTCCTACCCGACAGGCCTGATCTTCTGAGGGCCGTTGTTCCTCATAGTTTTCTAGGCTTATTTCAGAACCTGACAATGACTGTTCAACAGAAAGAGGTACCGCTCTCTCAGTCGCATGAATACCCCGTTCATTTAGCCAATCAAGCGCATGCTGAATGGCTGGGATAATTTGCTGACGCGTTTTTTCTCGAAGACTGCCGCCATAATCTTCCAGCTGTTCTGGCTGGACACCGACTAAAAGTAAATGCTGGGGATATTGCCCTAACATTTCTGCCATCGCCAGCACTTCCTGAAAACCAGTCTGATGCAGGCTCATTTTTTTTGCTCCCATAAACTTAGGAACATCACTGTCCTCGATTAATTTTAAAGTCCCTGGCTCTAATCCATAATCAATCGCATCAAATACCAGCAAAACATTAGCTTCTTGCACATGATGAACAAGGTACAAGCCCTGAGTCCCCCCATCCATCAGCTTGACGCTGTCATCAAATTGATAATGCTGATGCAAATATTCCACAGCTCTAACGCCGAAGCCTTCATCTGCCCATAAAATATTACCAATACCTAGAATAAGTGTCTTTTTTGCCATGTTTTAGTAGGAAGAATGAAACATAAAGTGAAAAGTAATATTACACTTATAAAATAAAATGTAAAGAAAGTGTTCGCTTTTAATCTTTCAATTAAAATACTACCCCCCAGTTGC
>Ga0256840_1000873_pt1 | contig 29853 bp, 31 predicted proteins | sample 355202metaG_FD_185969 | JGI IMG/M metagenome (GOLD analysis project Ga0256840, IMG submission 185969) | Hydrothermal vent microbial communities from Mid Atlantic Ridge, Atlantic Ocean - 355-202 | ecosystem: Environmental > Aquatic > Marine > Hydrothermal vents | place: Atlantic Ocean: Mid... | reverse complement strand
CCATTTTGGTGTTACGGATGTTTTCCATGGTTTTAAAGTACTCTATATGTGCAGGGCCTATTTTGCCTACTACCACATAGTGAGGGTTTACAAAAGTGCTTATCTCCGCGATGTCACCCTCACCTCTGGCTCCCATCTCCACCACATAGACTTCTGTGTCTTGGGGCAAATCATTGTTTACATCTATCATCACACCGCCTAGCGTGTTGACTGAACGTGGTGTCGCGTACGTTTTGTACTTGGCTTTGAGTAGGTGTTCCACGTAGTTTTTGATACTTGTTTTTCCATAGCTTGCAGTAATACCTACTACTTTCATGCTGGACATTTCTTCTATTTTTTTCTCTGCTTTTACTTTAAAGCCATTAAAGAGCATTTTTTCTATAAACATAGAGATGAAGTAAGCTAAAAACAGTGGTATGACTACCCCAAAATGATTGAACGCTACAGCTATGAAAATAGCAAAAAGCAACATCCCGGCAAAAAAACGTTTGACACGTCCTGTAAAGACTAGGGGTTTATCAAGACCTTTATGCCATTGGAAAAGTAACCCTAAATACGCTATGACCACAATAAATCCATAATCACTTGTATAACTTACGAGCATATACAGAGCAAATGGCACTAAAAAGTACACAAAGTGCCACCATGTTTTTGTATGGTGAAACAATACTCGGTTTAGTTTATACGAATACCACTGTAAATTAGTGATGAAGTAATACCCCATAGAGAAGATGAAAAGTACGTAAAAAATGGTGTTTAGTATGTGTAACATTAGTCAATATCCTTGCAATGTGTTGTAATGGTTTCAGATATAAAGTCTTTATGCTGTAAAAAGAAAAAGTGGTCACCCTCTAGTGGGTAAAACTCCGAGTTTTCTATGAGTCCTGCTATCTTCTCTCCAGTGTAAAGTGGTGTGGCAGTGTCTTCTTTACCCCAAAAACATAGTGCCTTGCTTTTGGACTTGGCAAACTCTTTTTCAAAATCCTCATCGACCACATTTTTAAAGGTCTCATACATCTCATGGCTCATGTTTTCTACATCTTTACTTTTAAACATATCACGTATAAAGGTCACACCAAGGGGCTTAAAAAACTTCACCGTGGCGATTTGGAGTTTAATAGACCATGGTTTTTCTGTCACGACACCCGCAGAGGAGAGTAGCACTAAACAAGGTGAGTTAAGCAATGTAGATACTTTACCACCAAATGAGTGCCCCATCGCTATAGTTGGGGTGATGTCCAATGCCTCTAAAAAAAGTTGGACAATATGCCCATAGTCTTCTGTAGTGAGTATTATCTCATTGCTAGACTTGCCAAAACCTGGCATATCAAGATAGATGTGCTTGTACTGCGGAAGGGTTTTGCCAAAAGCTTGTTTCATAATCTCTTTATTGGTTCCCCAACCGTGAAGCACAAGAAGTGCTTTCTTTCGTGTAGGGTTTACTAACTCGTAGGAGAGTTGAAAAAGTTTTGCTTTGTAGGTTATCTCTTTAGATGCCATATTTCACCATTTTAGTTTAATTGAATTATTTTAGCATAAAGCTACTATTCCTTGGCTTCAAGTATTTCATAACGTTTATTTTTTACTCTAATTTTTGGAGGAAATTTCTCGGCTTCAAAATAGTCATATCCTTCTTTAAGATTACTCCAAAATTCGTACCATTTATTACCTTCATAAAGATTCATATTTTTATCATTTAGCCGAAAAGGGAAAGCATGCACATCTACATACCTCTGTCCATGGTCTAATGCACCTTCTACTAAGGCATATATCTCTTCTATCTTTTCATCAGTCATAGCATAACAGCCTATAGATACACAATTACCGTGCACCATAAGGAAAGTACCTGTTCGATTATGTACCCTGTCATATTTGTTTGGGTAGCCTAAATTAAATGAGAGGTGATACTTACTCTTTGGGTTGAGTTGGCGTTTTCCCACTTTATAGAAACCTTCAGGTGCTTGTCTGTCACCCTCTTTTAGTTTTGGACCCAAGTAACCAGAATATGCACAAATAATATAATCTTTTAAATGTTCATACTCACTACCCGTGTCTATCCAGACCTCTAGTATGGCTTCTTCTTTAAAGATACGGATAAAGAGAGGGTCACCTACTTTTGCAGACAATGAGGTGAGTCTTTCTTGAAGTGTCTCTTTTAAGTACTCGTTCTCTTCCATATAATACTCCCCTACACTACAGTTCTGCCCTATACGTCTGATGTCATCAAAGTCCATTGTAACATTAAAATCTAACCGAGGTAAAGGCAATTTTCCTAAAAGTATATTTTTTTCTTGACAGTATTGTTTTTTATTTGATTTCTTTATGGTTGTTTGTAAATGGGTATAGGAGGGGACGTTCACATAAAAAAGTATAAAAGAAAAGAAAAGAAAAAGATGTACAAGGGTATCGGCTAGAATTAGCCATGCCCTTGCCATCATCATTAGTTAAAGTTTAGTTTTTGTAGTTTGTCGTAGCTGTAGATGTCATTAAAAAAATGTAGTTTTCCATCTTCTGCCACGTAGCTTGTCAAATATGCTGTGTGTATAGCTAAATGTTTAATAATAGAAATGTAATGTGTTTTTTTACTTTTATACTCTTTATCAATTTTTTCTTTTGGAGTTGCACTATAATTAGCAGATAAAAAATGTAACATTTTCATGGGTTCACCCAATCTTACGCAACCATGACTGTAAGCACGCACTTTTTTCTTGAACAACCATTTGGTTGGTGTGTCATGCATGTAAACAGAATTTTCATTTGGGAATAAAAATTTCACACGCCCCAACGCATTACGACTAGAAGCCACTTCTATGAACTTAAAAGGTACTTCTCCCTCCCCTCCAACATACCTAGCCGAAAGATTCGCATCAAAACGTAAGGCAGGTGATTCTAAATTATAATCTCTTCGCATAACCAAGCGATGGTTTTTTAAATAATCAGGATCTTTTAACGCTTTAGGGATTATTTCATGTCTTGCAATACTGTCAGGTACATTCCATGTAGGATTTAGCACTATCGACTGTAAATCTGCTGAAAAAATGGGGGTTTGCTTGTTTCTTTTACCCACAATGACACGCATATCAAGAGAGGTTTTATCATTTTCAATCACACGTACTCTAAACTCTGGAATATTAACCAATGCATAGGTCTTCCCTAACCCTGGTTTCATTAATTTCACACGTTCAATGTTAAGACGCACTTTATCTAAGATGTCTTTTTTTGTACCTTCTGTGTGCTGCAATGCATGATAATGCCTAAGTAATGCCCCAAATTGATAATACTCAGGTACATAAGGCTGAAGAATTTGCTCAATGCTTTGCCCAGCTTTGAGTTGCATTGCTATATTTTTTACATTGACTTCTTGTAGATATGTCTCATACTTTGTGGAAAAATGTATTGTATTTCTACGTTTTTGTAAGGCATTAAATGTATCAAGGTCCAGACAACTATTGGCAAGGTTCTGTGCATAAGCAACAAGCATCTTACTCATTAAAACAGAGTTTTGATCTTGTCGTATTTTTTCATAAAGTCCTCTTTCATTACATATAGAGGCATATTTATCATTTTTAAGAATCTGTAAAAATTCACTTTTTTGACCATAATGCCAGCCCTCTTTATCGGGTATTCCGACACAGCCACTCAATACAAAAATACTCAATAACACACTTAATAACTTCAACCTATTTCCCATTTCTATTCCCTTTGATACTTTTGGCACAACTATAGGCTGATGAAAATGCCCATTGAAAGTTATACCCTCCAAGTCTTCCTGTTACATCTAGTACTTCACCTATAAAGTAAAGTCCTTCTTCTTTTTTACTCATCATTGTAGCACTGTCAACTTCAGATGTCCAAACCCCACCTTTGGTTACTTCTGCTTTAGAGTAACCAAAAGTACCCGCAGGCGAGAAGGTATAAGCGCTTAAAGTATGTAAGTTCTTTCGTTCAGCTTCATCTAGCATATAGTACGGTTTATCTTCTAAACTTAATTCTAGCAAAAATGCCTTAGTAACACGTTTGGGTAAAGGCAAAAGTGAAGAAATCTGTTTTTTACTGTTTACTATAGATTTCCATGAAAAGTTTGGCAAAAAATCAATCTCTATTTTTCCTTTTTCCCAATATAAAGAGGCATCAAGCACTGCTGGTCCACTTAAACCTTTGTGTGCAAATAAAAGTGCCCCAGAACATTTATGTTTGTCCACACGTATGCACACATCTGTTGCTACACCTGAGAGACTTTTAAAGAAAAACTGTTCTTTTTGTACTGTAAACCCCACTAGTGCAGGTGCAGTTTTTACTATGTTGTGACCAAACTGTTCTGCTACCTCATAACCAATAGCACTTGCACCAAGTTTTGGAAAACTTAACCCGCCAGATGCCACAACAAGCAAGTGGGTACTGTACGTTTTTTTATCTGTTTTTATATAAAAAATACCCTCACGCTTACGTACAGAAATAACTTTTTCATTTAACACTATCTTTTGTTTTCTAGCCTCTTTTTGAAGTACAGACAATAGTTCTTTGGAGGTCTCTTTACAAAAGTACTGTGTCTCTTTTCTCAGTGCAGGTTCTAAACCTTGTTTTGTAAGCCATTTTAAAAGTGCTTTATCATCAAACAATTTAAGTGAGGGAGAGACAAAACTTTCATCACCCAAATAATATTGTGCCCCCATATGTGTATTGGTGATATTACACTTCCCACCACCAGATATGAGTATCTTTGCACCTACGTGTGTATTAGACTCAATGACAATGGCCATTTGCTTTGGAAGTAAGGAAGCAAGCATCAATGCACTTGCTCCTCCTCCTATAATAATGATTTGATTTTCCATGGCTGCTATTATAGCTTAAGCTACACATAAATTACACGTAAGTCCTTTACAATATCAATAAAAAAGGTTTACATCATGAAAAGCTTACATCAAATCCTTGCATCTTCTGTACTTGTAGTTGCCATGACTACTTCAACATATGCCGCAGAAAAGTATGATACCAAGGCATTTCGTACAGCCACAAAACTCTGTTCAGCTTGCCATGGTAGTGCATTTTATATGGCAAAACAGATAGATGATGATGACTGGGACTTCTATTTCAATACCGAAGGAAAACTTGAAAAACTCCATAAAGACAAGCCTAAAGGTTTAATCGCAGTAACGTCACCTCTTTTTGAAAAACGAAAGAAACGTCTCTTAAAGTTCTTTATCGCTAACTCAAAATACTCAGGTGCTGTCAATGGATGTGACGCAAATTTTTGTGGTACAAACCATTAAAAACTTTCATCCATAAGGTAAAAGTTCCTTCTAATCATCCTTTTGATATGATAAAATATCAAAAGCCAAAGGGACTTCATGTATAAATTACTACTTTTACTAAGTTTCACAACCTTGTGCTTCTCAAATCTTTTTACCATCACCGATAAACAAGGTAAGGTTACCCATAGCAAACTCCTCAAACACAAAGAGAATGCATACTTAAACCAAAAATCCACAGAGTACTCTTTACAAGCCATATATGATGAACTCCATCGTGCAGAGTACTTAGCACGTAAAGCGAAGGTTGCAAGGCTTAGAGCAGAGCGTATCACTAAAGCAAAAACTGAAGCAAAAAAAGAAGGTAAAACCTACCACGTCTCTGCTCTTGACAAACAAAAACTCCTTGAAGATGCCCAGTACTTTAAAGGTGGAAAGTATGTATGGGGTGGTACTACACCTGAAGGTTTTGACTGTTCTGGTTACGTACAGTACCTGTACAAGAAACACAACATACACTTACCTAGAACTGCTTGGGCACAATCTAAACAGGGAGTAGATATTAACAAAGACAACTTACGAAAAGGTGATCTTCTCTTCTTTCTCACTGATAAAAAAAGAGGTATACCTATCACCCATGTAGGCATATACATAGGCAATGGCAACTTCATACACGCTGCTTCTAAAAAGAAAGGAATAATCATATCTCCCCTAACTTATGGCTCATATGCCAAAACATTTGTCTTGGCAAAGCGTGTCACAGCTAAGCTATAACCTGATATCTAGCCTGGTGCTAACATTTCAGTAACATTACTTATGTTAAAATTACATTATATTAAATAAAAGGATTTAAAATGAAAAAAAGTATATTACTTAGCCTTGTGGCTACATCTTTACTGATTGTTGGTTGTGGAGGTGGTTCTTCAACTTCTGCTGCAACAAATGCTAAAATTACAGGTACAGTACCTGGAACACTTATCGAAGCATTTTGTGATAATGGCTATTATGCACAAGTGACATCGACACAAAATGGAACAAACCAACATCCGTTTGAAATAGAAGTACCAACAGGTATAAACTGTAGACTCATTATGACTACCAATGAAAATGACCCTACGAATAGAGTCATCACCCCTATTGCTTTTTCGAATGGTTCTACAATTGTCCTTAATAGCGATGTAAATTTAGGGAATATACCTCTTGAACTGAACTACCAAAATGCTGATGATAAAGATGGAGACCATGTCGTAGATACTCCTCTCAATATCAATTCAAATGGTGCAGAAACAAATGATAACGCTGTACAAGATGCAGATGGAAATGGCATAGTAGACAGTTATGATGATGCTGATGATGACAACATTCCAAATGCCTATGAAGATGACGATAATGACGGTATTCCTAATCTTCATGATAACAACAATGACCAAAACGGAAATGACAATAACAATGACCAAAACGGAAATGACAATAACAATGACCAAAATGGAAATGACAACAACAATGACCAAAATGGAAATGATAACAACAATGACCAAAATGGAAATGATAACAACAATGACCAAAATGGAAATGATAACCGTAGCAACTAAATTTAATACTTGACTAAGGAAAAAGCGGTATACAATATACCGCTCTTCATATAAAAATACATAACAATTTTTTCTTTGCACTTTCACTTTCCAACAATCTACTTTATGACATACATCAATATAACACATTGCTAACACTTATTTTACTATACTTTGGAAACTAAAATAAAAGGTTAGAAAATGAAAGCAACAAATATGTATCTTATGGGTCTCATTACAGCAACATTACTTGTAGGTTGTGGTGGGGGAACAAGCACAAGCACAAATGCAGATCAAAAAGCAAATGATGGATCTTCACTCCAATGTAAACAAGTCACCCAAGTGATGTCAGAACTCAATAAGCAATATGCATCTTCTAAAGACTCTGATGATCGATATTCACTGGATGCAAAACTTTATAAAAGTTCAAAAGGTTCTGGTGGTGGAGACAGTTCAAAAGGTTCTGGTGGAGGTGGTGGACATAATGAAGGTAGAGCTTGTCTTAGCTGTCATAGTTTTACCTCTGCAGGTACTGTATTTTCAAGTTTAACAGCAGGAAACAATACCCCTGGTGCAGCAGGGTACAGCATACGACTAAATGATAACGTTGTCTATAGAAGAGCAAGTTATGGTGTGGGCAATCAAATAGCTTCAAGTTTCCCAACAGGTAACTACACGGCATATGTCATAGATGCTAATGGTAACATTGTCAATAGTTCAGCAAATATGTCACATGATGCTTCAAGACGTAACTGTAACAGCTGTCACTCATCCACAGGAAACAGCGGAGCACCAGGAAGAATAACAAATGCAAGACTCTCTGCTGCAACTCCTACAGGAGCTACTACAAGTGCATGTGTCTCATTTAACAATAATGTCATGCCAATTCTTGAAGCAAAATGTAAATCATGTCATGGTTCAAATGGTAATTTTACAATAACAACTGCTAATGCAACATATACCAATATAAGTTCATTAAAAAGCACCATAGCAGGTGGAGCACAATACTTACTTGACAAAGGTACTAATACACAAGGACATGGTGGTGGAAAAGTAATTTCAACAACTTCTGGTGAATATACAACAATCAAAGCATGGATAAGCGAAGGTGCTTTGAACAACTAAAACCTAAACACTCTTTTACATAGAGGGATAATATTATCCCTCTATAACCCCTTCCCTCTTTTAAACACTCATTTAGTCAGCACAACTAATATTGAAGTAATACTCTTTTCATATCATTATCATTACTGGGGTCAACAGCTATGATTACTCTAATAATTGTCTAATATTTAGAGTATCCAACCGATATATCTATAAAAGGGAGCACAAATAAAATGCAAATACCTACTCTTTAGTATGTTATTTTTATCATTCTTAAACATTCAAGTAATGGCTGATAGTAAAGATACAAAAAGTTATTAACTAAAAGTAAAACACGTAGAACCAAACACCATACTTGTGGTAGAGTGTGACAATGGTTTTTACAAAAAAGAAGAGAGTAAAGAGGACAAGGACAAGGTAAAATTTAAAATACCTGAAGAGTCAACGTGTACACTTGACGTAACATCTGATAATCCTTGTTATAGACACATGAATATCATTCTTGATGGAGAAGATAAAATCGATCTCGAAGATTTTTATGATACATCATGTGATGATACAGGAACACCTACATCCCCTAGTCCTATACCAACAACACCAATGAATGGGAACTACATGCTTACCGCATGGAACGACCTTGGTATGCACTGTATGGATGGGAATGATTTTTCAGTTTTTTCTGTCTTACCACCATACAATAATCTTCATGCACAGATTAAAGATAAAAATGGTGACTTGATTACTTCAGGGATTACCATTACTTACGAATCAACCATAGGTACAGATGGTCAGATAAATACATCAAGTAGTGACAAAACAAACTTTTGGGACCATGTAACTGACCTCTTTGGTACAGCACTTTCACCTGATGTTGGCTTGACGGGTAATCCAACAGCCAGTACAACCCCTGCCCTAATGGTCTTTAATGCCACACATAAATGGTGGGAAGCTGAAGGTATTCCACTCACACCATACAATGACAATGGTTCTAAAAACTACTATCCTCTAGTCAAAGTCGTAGCCAAAGATTCTGCGGGTACCATACTTGCTGAAGTAAAAACCGTACTTCCCGTTAGTGATGAGATGGACTGTAAGCGTTGTCACGCAAGTACTTCAGGTAATGATGCCAAACCAAATGGTGGTTGGGTAAACAATGCCGATATTGAAAAAAACTTCAAATACAACATCTTACGTCTTCATGATGAAGAACATCCAAATGCAATCACTGACAATATGGCTGCACTACAAGTAGCAGGATACAACTATGATGGACAAGGACTAGAAGCGACTGCTATGGGTGGAACAGCCGTACTTTGTGTAGCATGTCATAAATCAAATGCACTTCCAGGCGTAGGCATAGGACTTAAAGCCTTTACCAATGCTATTCACTCGAAACATGCAAATGTTACTGATCCTTTCTCTGGATTAAAATTGGGTGATTCGACCAATAGAACAGCATGTTATGCATGTCACCCAGGTGCCCAGACAGAATGTCTAAGAGGCGCAATGGGAGATGCAAAAGATGGTAATGGGAACAATATCATGCAATGTCAAAGCTGTCACGGTACAGTACACGCTGTAGGTGATAAAAATAGAGAAGGTTGGCTAGATGAACCAAACTGTCAAGCCTGTCACCACGATGGCATGCAAGAAACATCTGCCATTGACCCTGCGACAAATACACTCAGACATGTGGTAGATACAAGATTTGCGACTAATATGAATACACCTACAACAGGTGTGAGTCTTTTCAGATTTAGTACGGGACATGGTAAGTTACAATGTGAAGCCTGTCATGGAGCAACCCATGCCATTTACCCTGCACACAATGCAGACAACTTACTCAGTGAAGGTATACAAGGTCACGCTGGTACTATTGGTGAGTGTACAGCATGTCATACTACCGCACCAAAAACAGTGAACAAAGGACCCCATGGTATGCATACAGTAGGACAAACTTGGGTCAAAGACCACCAAGATGCAGCTGAAAATAACAATGCAGACTGTAAAGCATGCCATGGTCAAAACTATAGAGGTTCTGCCCTATCGAAAACATGGACAGATAGAACATTCGATGTAGAAGGTAAAACCAAAACATTTACCAAAGGACATCAAATAAGCTGTTATGACTGTCATAACGGACCAAATGGAGATTAAACGTAAAAGTACATAAATAATATATGCCGTTTGATAGGTAAGACATTGTTTTGCCTATCAAACATTACATTTTCCTTTAGTGACAAGTACATCTAAATCAATAACACTTTGCTAACACTCCCTTTGCTAACATATATTATGTTAAACTATATTTATAAATGAAACAAGGGGGAAACATTATGAAAAAAATATTAATCATCTGTTTATCGATACTTAGCCTCACCCAAGCAAAAAGTAACACCGAACAAGTTGGCGACATTTTTGCCATACTTATACCGGCTGTAGGTATGGGTACTGCTTTAGCCTTAGAAGATAAAGAAGGTCAAATCGAATTTCTTAAAACCTATGGTAGTACAGCTGCTGCCACACAAATACTCAAATATACAGTAAGAGCACCTAGACCAAATGGCTCTGACTCCATTACATCATTCCCTTCTGGGCATTCTTCTAGTGCATTTTCAGGAGCAAGTTTCATACATAAAAGATATGGTATTTCTTATGCGATACCAGCATATATAGCTGCGACATACACAGCATACAGTCGAGTATATGCAGATAAGCACTACACTAGAGATGTGATTGCTGGTGCACTACTTGGTATGGGATTTTCTTGGTATTTTGTATCACCTTATGAAAACCTACAAGTCACACCAACAGTAGACAAAGATGCCTATGGTGTTCAATTTAAGTATAAGTGGTAAGAAAATACGCCAATGAAACTATTACTCCTTGAAGATGACCCAATACTCTCTGAAACTTTAGAGCATTTTTTAACACGTGAAGGTCATAAAGTAGACCTTGCCCTTACCATGGAAGAAGCTGAAGATTTATCTTATGATAACAAATATGACTTATATCTATTTGACATTAACCTGCCAGAGGGTAGTGGGTTAGAGCTTCTTGAGGCATTACGTCACGCCGAAGATCAGACACCTACCATATTTATTACAGCACTAACCGACATGACTTCAATCTCAGAAGGTTTTAAATTAGGTGCAATTGACTATATTAAAAAACCTTTTGACCCAGAAGAACTACTTATTCGTCTTCAAGCAAAATTCAAAAATGAGATACTTCACTGTGGAGACATAGAATATGACCAAGAAGCGCAAGTACTTCGTAAAAATGGAGAGATCATCGATATTGGTAATGTTCAGTATAAAATTTTTACTAAACTACTTTGTGAGCAAGGAAATGTTGTCACCAAAGAAGTACTTTATGAATGTCTTGATCATACTTCTGATACAGCACTTCGGGTAGCCATAACCAAAATAAAACAACGTCTTAATGTTGAAATCACAAATATAAGAGGAAAAGGGTACATTATTGAAAAGGTATGAGAAAGAATCACTTTTAAAAAATTTTTTAGTATTTTTTTCTCTCCTTACAGTACTACTCATGTTTCTTTTTACTGAACTATATAGTACCAAGACACGAGAATATAAACAAAGTATTTTCAAGAGTATGAATGTGTGTAACTACACCATGGATTGTGAGCAGTTTAGCTATGATTTTGTCGATAAAAACCAGTCTAGGCTTAATGAATTATTTCAAACTGATGGTCTTCAAAGCTATTTTACTATTCCTCAATCAGATAAATTTTATATGAAAATCTCCTACCCTAAAAAAGACTATATGCGTGATATTCAACAAATTACACATGACTTTTTTATTAAATTTATCCTTGCTACACTACTACTTTCTACTATAGCTCTCTTTTTTACATTTTATAGTTTACGTCCTATACGTAAGGCCTTACAACTTAATGATGAGTTTATCAAGGACATACTTCATGACTTTAACACTCCTATCACGTCCATGATACTCAACATTAAAATGTTCAAAGAAGAAAAGGGTGACGACCCTTTCATTAAACGTGTATCTCATGGTATCAATAATATTATGATGCTTCAAAATAATTTGAAATGTTTTTTGCAACATTCACCTTCTCAAAACACCCAAGTGAACATTGCTATAATTATTAAAAAATCTTTTGACACTATGCAAGCTACCTACCCTAGACTCACCTTTCATTATGAAAAAGATAATGATTTGATACGTATAAGTAATGCAGAGATACTCACCCGTATATTTGACAATCTACTCTCAAATGCTTGCAAATATAACAAACCCAATGGGCAGGTATCGGTAACTATACGAGGTACTGCTATTAGCATTAAAGATACAGGTAAAGGTATTCAAGACATATCTAAAGTAATGCAACGCTATTATAAGGAACAAGATAGAGGTATTGGGTTGGGGCTTCATATTGTTCAAAAACTTATTGATGAACTCAACATAGAGATGAAGATAGAATCAGAAGTAGGCGTAGGCTCTACTTTTATTTTAGATTTTAAACATTTAAAGAAGGCATAGTGTGAGACGTATATTTTTAAACATATCATTAATGTTAATGTTTATAACACCCTTGCTCTATGCTGATGTAGATGCACAGATTGAAGCCATCAAAAGTGCTTCTGTCAAAGAGCGTTTTAAACTAATGAATGCTTTCAAAAAAAATCTCTTAAACATGAAGGAACAGGAACGTATTAATGCACTAAAAAAACTTTCTAAAAAATCAAACAGTAAAAATGCTAAAATGGCATTAAAAGAATTAAAAGAAGTATCAAAACGTAATAAAATGAAAAAACATCTGGAATATGACTATATCGATGAAGATAGTTTTCTTGATGACCAAGAAGGAAATGATTATGACTAAACATATACTACTGCTCGCCTCTTTGTTACTTACATCTGCATATGCGGACACAATAAAAGACCAAGATTTTGATGGTGTACCCGACAATATAGATGAATGTCAAGATACCCCATTTTTAAATGAAGTCAATCAAATAGGTTGTACCATCAGCATACTTACACTACCCTTTGAAACAGAAAAAGAGAGTATGACTCTTAGCCTCGGTTATGGGTTTAGTACCAATGAAGACCTTATAGATAGAGAGAAACAACGCAATACTAAGTTAAAAATAAGTTATTATCTCAATAACTGGAGCTATACAATCCAAACTGGATACTATGAGCATGACTTACACCAAGGTGTGCTTGATACTATTATAAGAGTGAGAAAACGTATTAAAATTAATCCGCAATTTGTCATTTCCCTAGGTACTGGGCTACGACTTCCTAGTTATGATTTTGAGGGCAATAAAATGGATGGTCTACTTTATGGTTCACTACACTACTATCCAACATCTTCTCTCTCTTTTGTAGCAGGATACAACTATACCTATATAGGTGATGATGAAACACCAAGCAATTTTCCTGAACCTCTCACAGGAGATAACGATGCAGGAGATAATGTAAAAGAGCTATATCTAGGATTACAAAACAAACATAAATACTACGGAGGTATTGGTTATTTCATTACAGATAACCTCTATATGAATCTTCTCTATAGCGATGAAAGCAGTAAATTTATTTCAGAACATCGTATCAAAACAGTTTCATCTTCAATTTACTATAAGATAAATGACAAATGGTTTAGCACACTCTACTACAAACAAGAAGTTGATGATAATGATTTACACAACAATCTACTTTTTACTATAGGCTACACCCTCTGGTAGAACTACAGTCTTTGTAACTTCTTCAATCCCATTTTTACAAGCGTGCTAGTATCTCCACTTGCACCTTGAAGTGCCTTGTGTATCGCTTCTTTTTTAAATCCTAAACTTTCAAGTGCCATCACTGCTTCTGAAAGTGCACCCGAATATTCACCTGTTTCGTTTCCATCTACAATAAAGTCTGCCAATTCAACCAATATACGACTCGCTGCCTTTGGACCAATACCTGGCACACGCTTTAACATACTTACATCTTTTGAAGCTACTACTTTAGCGAATGTACTCGGGGTAAAGGTAGAACATATTGCAAGTCCTACTTTAGGACCCACACCATTTATCTTTAGTACTGTATCAAACATTTTTTTCTCGTTGTTGTCCATAAAACCAAAAAGAAGATTGGCATCTTCACGTATCACTTGCGTAATAAAAAGTTTTACTTTAGCTTCTTCTATACTGTTAGAAGTATTGATTGACACATGTACTTCATAAATAAGACCATTTACATTAATATGTACAAATGTAGGGTCTTTTCGCTCTACACTTCCTTCTATTCCTACTATCATTACCTACTCCAATCTTCTATGAATTTAAAAAAGTATAACACGCTTTTAAGTATTTGACTAAAAATGTGGCAAATTGACATATTATTTCCTTTTTTACTATAAAATTAACAGACTAGTAACACTTTTCATACTATACTTAGAATATCAAAATAAAAAGGATTTAAAATGATTAAATTAACAAACACACTTCTTATCGGATTGATCGCATCAAGCTTACTTGTAGGTTGTGGCGGAAGCAGTGACTCTGACAGTGGCAATGAAGGTAACGAAGGTACAGAAACAAGTCAGCCAGTTGAAACGAATGGAGGTACAGGCGGAAGCGATACACCAGCTACACCTCCACCAGCTACACCAACTACACCTACAACTAGTGCTAAAACATTTGGTGCGAATGTAATGCCAGTTTTAAATGCAAAATGTAAATCATGTCATGGTTCAAATGGTAACTTTACAATCACAACTACAAGTTCTACATATGCAAACATAGTAGCACTTAAAGGTTCTGCTGCTGCAGGTGGTAAATACCTTCTTGACAAAGGTGCAAACTCAGTTGGTCATGGTGGTGGTATGGTTATATCAACTTCATCAGCTGAATACGCGACAATCAAATCATGGGTTGATGCAGGCGCAGCGAACAACTAGACTTACAACATACTACAACTACTGAGGCTCTACCCTCAGTAGACTACTTCAACAAAATTAAACAATCAAAAAGGAAATACTTATGAAAAGAATACTACTATTTTTTGTACTCGGCGTTAGTTTATATGCTGGTGTATCCATAGGAGACCAAGCAAAAGATTTTAACCTCAAAACCCTTGATGCTAAAAAAAGCCTCTCACTTAAAAGTTTTAAAGGAGAGGTCGTTTTGCTCAATCTCTGGGCTTCTTGGTGTAAAGGATGTAAAAAAGAAATGCCAGAGTTCGTGGCACTACAAAATAGCTATAAAAAAGGCTTTAAGCTTATTACTGTTAATGTAGATGATGATCCAAAGAAAGCACAAAAATTCTTAGCTAGCGTAGAGAAAAAAACAGGTCAAAAAATACCTTTTATTACTCTTCAAAATCCAAGTAAATCTGTTGCAAAAGACTACCAATGTGCAGCAATGCCTTCATCTTATCTTATAGATAAAGAAGGTAAAATCAGAAATATTATTGTAGGTAGTCTTAATGAAGATGAGATTGAACAACTCAAAACAGAAATTAACCAATTAAAGTAGAATCATATGAAAACGACCCTTTTCCTCACACTCATTGTATTATTAAATGGATGTTCAGACAAACTCACACGTGTAATGCCTTATGAAAAAGAGCATTTTGCAGACCCAAAAATGTCACTCAGCCCTTTGGCTGAACGTGCAGAACATGAAGGTCATATATTCCTCATACGCGAAGCCAGTGCTGGTGGGGACAGTGCATACCAAGGAGGTTGCGGATGCAGATAATTAAATCTTTATTTATAGGTCTCATGCTCATGATTCCTTTCTTAAAAACCTATGCTTCAGAACTCAAAGACTCCGCTTCTTTTGGTTTCAATACATACTCAGACAACAATGATGTACAAGTATATTCACCAACATTTGAATTTATGAAAACAGTTTCTAAACACTGGCTTGTAGGTATCAAGTTACGTGTAGATGCCATTGCAGCTGCAAGTATTCGTCTTGGTTCTTCACCTGCACAGGCAGCATCTGATGCACAAGCAACGGCTTCTAAAAAATCAGGGTTTGAAGATGTGCGTTATGCGCCTACTTTCTTCGTAAGCTATGATGATGGTGAAAATGCTGCAACAGTTGGTGGATACTACTCCACAGAATTAGACTATGTGGGTAAAGCAATCTTTGCAAACTACACCAGACAACTAAACCAAGGTAACACAGTCCTAGGTATTGGCTTCTCGCAATCAGGAGATACATGGTCACCAAACAACAATAGACCACTGCCACGTGATAACAGAGATGAACAGAAAATTGATTTTTCAGTGAATCAATTACTTTCGCCAACAGCATCTGTACAATTTGTATATTCTTACATGAATTCTCAAGGGTTCTTGTCTTCACCATACCCATACATGATACAAAATGGATCATTTATTGGTTTTGAAAACTACCCTGAAAAGAGAAAGGGACATGCCTTTGCTATTAAAGGTCTCAAATATATTGATGATGCAAATGCCATGAACTTTTCATACCGATACTATACAGATGATTGGAATATTGATTCTCACACAGTAAGTGCAGAATGGCTACATGACATCAATGACAATTGGATGATAGGTGCGAGAGCGCGTTACTACACACAAACAGGATCTAACTTTTCCAAACCTATTGGTAACTACAGTTCATCTGATACCTATGTAGCATCGGATTACCGAATGACCGCATTTGATTCTTATGATTTTGGCATACCTGTAACCTATAAGCCATCCAATGAAAGTCCTTATAGTTTTTCATTCAGTGTTGACTACTATCGTACAAGTGACAATGCCTACATACAAAATTGGTTTGGTAAAAGTAACATACAAGCCATATATACTACCATACGTGTAGACTACGAATTTTAAATAAAATGGCATTTTTTGAGAAGGTACTTGAGGCAAAAGTCATGAGTACCCACCTTCTCATACGCGCCAATGTCTCAAAAAATATTTTATACCAAGCACACAAGATAGCGACGGACTTTGAAAGTCGCTATTCTGCTTATAAAGAAAATTCGTTTCTTAATACTATCAATGAAAATGCAGGTATAACCCCCACAACGTGTACACAAGAAGACTATGTACTTTTTTCTACTTCTATCAAAGCATCCAATCAAACCAATGGACTTTTTGATATGAGTATAGGAGCATTAAGTCATGGTGCATATCATTTTGGCTTTGCCAATGAAAATAAAGCTTCTGAAAAAACGGTAGATACCCAAAAAAAACTAGTGAACTATAAAAATATCTCACTCTCAAAAAACAGTATAAAACTAAACAAAAGAGGTATGCGGATTGACTTAGGAGGCATAGGTAAAGGCTATGTTGCAAAACAAATAGCCCTTTTTCTCGAAAGCCAAGGCGCCACTAAAATACTCGTTGATGTAGGAGGAGAGATCATCACACGGGGAAAAGTTTATACCATCGCATTAAAAGACCCATTTAATGAAGGCAATCTCGCTTATATTAAAACATCTAAAGAAGATATGTCTATCTCTACAAGTGGAAGTTACGAACGCTTTATAGATAAAGAGAACCATCATATTATCAACTCTCAAGTGGGTACATCAGTGCAACACTACAGTTCCATGACCATCTTACAAAATGGCTGGAACATAGACTACCTAGATGCTTATGCAACAGCACTCTTTAACCAAGCACCTAAACACAATATCACCCTAGCAAAAAAACTAGATATTGCCATGATTACCACTGATAATGATGCTATCACGTCCCTCTTTCAAACTGATTCACTTGATTTAAAGACCATAACATTTGTAAAAAACTAGTATCTCTCTTCATTTTTAGCTAAAATATCTCTAAACAATCATCAAAAGAGCTACATGAAATTAAAATCTATCTTTACCAACAGTTTTGGGATACTCCTTTCACGCATCTTTGGATTTTTACGTGATGTAGTAATGGCATCTGTTTTAGGTGCTGGATACTGGAGTGACATCTTTTTTCTTGCAAACAGATTACCAAACCTTTTTAGAAACATTTTTGCAGAAGGTGCGTTTACACAGGCTTTTATGCCTTCTTTTGTTGCTTCAGCTAACAAGGGTGTATTTTCCACAGCTATCTTTTTAAGATTTTCTTTGTTTATCATCTTTGGTTCTTTGGTGGTTACCTTCGCACCTGAGTATATTACAAAGCTTTTAGCTATGGGGTGGGATGACAATCGCATTGCCGACACTGCACCCCTAACGGCTATTAACTTTTGGTATCTTTACCTCATCTTTATCGTCACATTTATTGCGACACTTTTACAGTATAAAGAGCATTTTGCTACCACAGCAATGTCTTCTGCACTTTTAAACATATCTATGATTGTAGCCTTACTCATGTTTATGAAAGATGACCCAAAAACCATTGCCTATGCACTGAGTGTCTCAGTACTTGTTGGTGGGGCATTACAAGTTTTAGTACATGTCATTGCCCTTTATAAACTCAAACTCTCTAGATTGCTTGTAGGTGGGTGGAAATATAGAAAAGAAAAAACTGTCGAACAAGAAAAGAAAAAGTTCACTTCACTTTTCATCCCCGCAGTTTGGGGAGGTTCTAGTTTACAAATCAATAGTTTTGTAGGGACAATACTTGCTTCATTTCTCCTGACAGGTTCTGTTTCATATTTGGCTTATGCACAGCGTATATTTCAACTGCCTTTAGCACTCTTTGCCATTGCTACAGCCACTGCACTCTTTCCTGGCATCTCAAAAGCACTCAAAAATAACCATAAAACTTTAGCGTACGAAAACCTAGGAAAAGGATTTTGGCTTCTTACCTTCTCTTTAGGTTTTGCAACCATCGGAGGTGTCATACTCTCAGAACCTATCATCTGGCTACTCTTTGAACGAGGTGCATTTTCTCCTGAACAGACAAAAGAAACAGCATGGGTACTTAGCATGTTTATGTTAGGGCTTTTACCTTTGGGGTTGGCTAAACTTTTTTCACTTTTTCTCTATGCCACCTACCGTCAAGGCAAAGCAGCAAAAATTGCGACTATATCTGTTGCAGTAAACATATTAGCCTCATTGCTACTCATGCAAAGTATGGGAGCTTCTGGTATAGCCTTGGCGGGAAGTATCGGAGGGTGGGTGCTTTTTATATTAACTGTAAAAGAAGTAGGTATAGAACGTTTTTTGCATATAATACAATCAAAGAAATCATTTTACTTCATCATACTACTAACACTCTTTGGAGGGGTATGCTATACATTAAATATCTTTATACTCACGCTTATTCGTGTAACCTAGCATACTCTGCTACATACTCTTCTTGATAATTTTCAGATGCCATGAAATATCTACGGTTAATATGTTTATCATCATAATATTTTTTATATTGTTTTTCAACTTCATCACGGGCATCCCCATATGCAACCTTAGCACTTGACGTATATCCAATAATATTATTTTGCTTATCGACTTTAACTTGTATGTATGTTAAAGTCCAAAAGAAAGAACCATCTTTACACAAATGTTTAATATAGCCTCTCCAAATTTTTCCAGATTGAATAATCTTCCACATTGCCTTAAACACACCTTTTGGCATGTCAGGATGACGAACAATACAATGAGGAGAACCAAGTAATTCCATTTCTGAAAATCCAGATAATGATTCATACCGTCTATTCGTATACACAATAATACCCTCTAAGTTTGTTTCTGTTACTAATATACTTTTTTCAAAAACTTCTATCTCATTATCGACAGGTTCTGCTAAATGAACTTGTTTATGTGTGAAAATATTTGTGACAATTCTTGATGAAAGATTCATTTTCTTCCTTAATTTTTATTTAACTCTATACGATGATAACTACTGACAAAGACCATATATTATTTAATGTTATTATACATAAAATATGTCAAAAATGATAGCACTAACAAGGTTTTTGCTATACTTACAATCAAAACAAGTATAAAAAGGTAAACATAACGACATGCAAATTTACGACAGTGCAACAAAAACCAAACTCCCTTTTGAATCCATCCTTCCCAATAAAGCCAGCATCTATGTCTGTGGACCCACTGTTTACGATGATGCCCACTTGGGACATGCACGTTCCTCATTGGCGTTTGACCTTCTCTCACGTACATTAGATGCTCATGGCTATGAAGTGACACTGGCGAAGAACTTTACCGACATAGATGATAAAATCATTAAAAAAGTAGAAGCCACAGGTAAAAGCATGGAGGAGATAACCTCTTTTTACATAGAAAGGTACACCCAAGAAATGTCTGCCCTTGGCATAAAACGAGCAGATATAGAACCAAAAGCCACTGAATCTCTTGTTGCTATAGAAAACATGATACAAAACCTTATAGACAAAGACATCGCTTATGTTATCTCCACAGGAGATGTTTACTTTGACACGTCAAAAGATGCCAAGTATGGAAACATCTCCCACCGTGTAGCAGAAGATGACGTAAACCAAAGCCGTGTTGAACATACATCAGAAAAAAGAAACCCTAAAGATTTTGCACTATGGAAAAGCTGCAAAGGTGAAGATGACATCTGTTTTGACACAGCATTTTCACGTGGTCGTCCTGGTTGGCACATAGAGTGTTCTGCTATGATAGAAAAACACTTTAGCGGTGATGAGAACTATAGTATAGACATACATGGTGGTGGCGCTGACCTGCTCTTCCCTCACCATGAAAATGAAGCAGCACAGTCTCGCTGTAGCACAGGACACGAACTCTCCAAATACTGGATGCATAATGGTTTTGTACAGATAGATGGAGAAAAGATGTCAAAGTCACTTGGTAATAGTTTTTTTCTCAAAGATGCACTTAAACTTTATGATGGAGAAGTACTACGCTACTACCTAAACTCAGTACACTATAGAAACGACTTTAACTTCTCAGAGGAGGAACTACAACTAAACAAAAAACGCTTGGACAAACTTTACCGTCTTAAAAAGCGTGTTTCACCAGGCAAAGCAAGCCTAGCAAATCAAAAATTTAAACAGTCTCTGCTAGACAGCATGGGTGATGACCTTAACATCTCCATGGCACTAGCACACATAGATGAGTTTATAGCCAGTACAAACGATGCACTTGATGCAAATCCAAAGGATAAAGGGCTTAAAAAAGAGACACTTGCGAACATAGTATTTATATATAAATTGCTCGGATTTGGTGGGAAAGAACCATTTTCATATTTTCAAATCGGCGTAGACGCATCCCTTAAAGTAGAAATAGAAATCTTAATAAACGAACGTGCTAAAGCTAAACAAGACAAAGACTTTGCACGTTCAGATGCCCTACGTGATAAACTAACAACTTTGGGTATCAACATCATGGATACTGCAGATGGAACACTTTGGGAAAAAGCCTAATCTAACGTTGTTTTACTTTTGTTTGCCAACACTTGAAAAGCAACAGACTTTTCAAGAAGTTCACCATATGTACCTCTCACTATAATCTCACCTTTTTCCATTAGTAAAATTATATCTGCATTTTCTATGGTGCTTAAACGGTGAGCCACGACAAAGGTTATCATCTTATCTTTGAGTGCATAAAGTGATTTTTGTATCGCTTTTTCACTTTTATTATCTAGCGCTGACGTTGCCTCATCCAATATCAATATCTCAGGTTTCGCATATAAAGCTCGTGCCAAGGCAATACGCTGTCGCTGACCACCACTTAAATTTGTGCCAAACTCATCAAGATACGTGTCTATACCGTCTTCAAGTTTTTCTACAAACTCCCATGCTTGTGCCTCCTTAAGTGCTTCGATTGCTCTTTGTCTATCATGTTCTAACCCATAAGCAACATTTGCAAGCACACTGTCTTGAAATATAAAGATACGCTGTGTTACAAATGCTATTTTTTGATGTAATGACTCAAGGGTATATTCTTCAATCTTAATACCATTTATTTTTAATGTACCTTCATTTGGATCATAAAAACGAACCAGTAGATTAATAAAACTACTCTTCCCTGCTCCACTATCACCTACCAATGCATATATATTGCCTTTATGTGCTTCAAGATTGATATTTTTCAAGGCTATTTCACCATCATAAGCCAGCCTTACATTTGTTAAAGTAATATTTTCAACTTTTTCCAAAACTTTTTCACCAGATACAATACTTGGATGCACCTCAAAAAGTTCTTGCATACGTTCAGTAGCTGCTACAGCATCTTGCATTTTATTGTGTATATTTGCCAGTACTTTTATAGGGTCATAAAGCATAAAGAGAGCTGCAATAAAAGCAAAAAATGTACCCACTGTGATCTCATCATTGATGACCTCCAATGCCCCAATATAGATTGCTATTGCTACTGCAACAGAACCAAATATCTCTAAGGTTGGTCCAGTGAGTGCATTAATCATAATTTGCTTGATACTTGCTTTAAAGAAACGCAAATTCTCTTTAGTAAAACGTGCATGTTCAAATGCTTGGGAAGAGTTTGCCTTGATGACCTCTATGTTATTAAATACTTCAGTGAGTCTTGCTGTAAGGTTAGAAGTACTCTCTTGCGAGCGTTTGGAATATTTTTTCATTTTTTTCGCCAATATTTGTAAAGGGAAAAGGGACAAGGGCATAATCACCAAGAAGTAAAAAGCCAAAGTAGGACTTTGATAAATAATATATCCAGATAAAGTAACAATCAACATGATTTTTATCATCACAGCAGGCAGTAACACAGAGACCACATTTTGAATACGTGTTAAATCATTGGTGATACGGCTTAATAGTTCACCGCTACGCATTTTATTGAGATATTCAATATCTTGATGCATTAAATGTAATGTCAACCTATCTCGCAATTTACGCACTACATCATCACCTATATATGCAGTGAAATAGGTTTGCACAAACTTTCCAATGGATTTTAAAGAAAATATTCCAATAATCATAACAGGAATAAGTGCTAACATTTCTTTGTCTTTGTTAATAAAGATATCATCTAAGATAGGTTTTAGGAGATGAGCCGTAGCCGCAGTACCTATGGCGACTGCTATCATCCCTATTATTGCGAAGATAAACTCTTTTTTGTATCCAACCATATATGGTAAAAAATATTTAAATAACTGTTTCAATATATACCCTAAATCTAATAAAATGATTTATATTTTACCATGAGTATCGTTAAGGACATAATGTGTACTCTTAGTAAGATTTTTTTAACACAAATATAGGTACTATATACCCTTTAAGATATACAATCTATTCTAACTTTTCATAGGAGTCTTTATGACAAAAAATTTTATTCTCTTTATCTTTTTATATACCACACTTTTTGCTGAACAAGAAAGTTTTCCTTTTATTGGAGTCACTGTTTCAACACAAACTGTAGACTTACAACCTATCGCAACGGAAGCGCCAAATAAATATAATAATCCCACTTCAGCAAAAGAAAACACTTATGGTATCCAATATGGTGTTCAAACAAAAGATTATCGTACAACATTTACCTATGAAGGCAACAGTAATTTTCAAACCATTGATGTTGAAGTAGACTACATCTTAGTAGATGAACTTTTTGGTACACCCAAAATAAGACCCTATGTAGGTGCTACACTAGGATATATTATGTATAATAAAGACCTTATAACACAATACAATGACAACCGTCTTCAAAGTGATGAGAACCTCACAGCTGCTTCAAAATCAGATGGTTACTATGGGCTTGATGCGGGTTTTCTTTTTTACATAACTGATGACATTGATTTAGACATAGCCTACCACTACTATTTCATGAATAGACTAAAACCCCTAGATGTAATGAGCGGTGCAACATTTAGCTTACACTACTTTTATTAGAAATAAGCTATAATTCCACACATTAGAATGCCTTCAAAGCAAAGCTTCTGAGCCTACGCTGATGCCTAAGTCAGCCAAAAAAGTATACACTGCTATAACTTCAGCAATTGGCTCTCGCAACTGGTCGTTCTAAATTCACAATCTGTCGGAGATTATATTGTCCTTTTTTTCATACGAAACCTTAAAAAAACTACTCTTCAAACTTGATCCAGAAACAGCGCATGCATTAGCTGGACTTGGACTTAAATTTTCAGCCGTTTGTCCTCCACTGAACAAGTGTTTAACACGTCATTATTTCATCACGCACCCTAGTCTTAAGCAGACACACTTTGGACGTACCTTTGCTAACCCTGTCGGACTTGGAGCAGGATTTGATAAAAATGGACAGTACATCAAAGCTATGCCTACACTTGGCATGGGTTTTACTGAAATAGGCACAGTTACACCTAAACCACAAGATGGCAACCCTAAACCAAGACTTTTTAGACTCATAGACATACAAAGCATACAAAACGCTATGGGATTTAACAACAAAGGCTCATACTATATGCTTCAAAGGCTAAAGAAAATTTCTTTCTTTGATTACCCTATAGGTATAAACATTGGTAAAAACAAACTCACCCCTGAAAATGAAGCCCTTAATGACTATGAACTACTCTTTAAAGCCTTTAAAGACTATGGTGACTATGTGGTGATTAACATCTCCTCTCCTAATACACCAGGACTTAGAGATTTACAAAATGAGAGCTTTATAAAAGCCATCTTTGCTATGGGGAAAAAGATTACTACAAAACCCATCTTACTTAAAATCGCACCCGACATGACGCACCAAGATGCCATAGACCTTTGTAACACAGCTGTCCAAGCAGGTGCAGATGGCATCATAGCAACCAACACTACCATAGACTATGACCTAGCAGATACCCCAAACAAAAAAGACTTTGGTGGGCTGAGTGGTGCAGTACTGACTGAAAAATCCTACGAGCTATTTCGTGCCATAGGTAAAGAACTACATGACAAAACCTTACTCATCTCTGTGGGAGGCATAGACTCAGCCCAAGATGCCTATAGACGCATAAAAGCAGGAGCATCTTTAGTGCAAGTCTACTCTATGTTAGTCTACAAAGGCCCTTTACTTATCAAAGAGATAAACGAAGGTCTCATAGACTTATTAAAGAAAGATGGGTATAGTCATATTAGTGAAGCAATCGGATCCGATTGGAAATAATTTCTATACTATTGGTCGGGATTATCCACCTTACGAGGAGAAAAATTGAAAAATTTATTTATCATATACATCATACTATCAGGACTATTAATGGCTAACTCATTACCAAAACATTTTACAAAAACATTAGACAACGGACTAGAAATTGTCGTTATACCTATGGACAATGACTCTGGTGTCATCACCACAGACATCTACTACAAAGTAGGAAGCCGTAACGAAGTCATGGGGAAAAGTGGCATGGCTCACATGCTAGAACACCTTGCATTTAAGTCAACAGATAAACTTAAAGAAGGCGAGTTTGACACCATCGTAAAAAGTAGAGGTGGTGTGAACAATGCAGCAACTGGTTTTGACAAAACACACTACTACATCAAAACTGCTTCTAAAAACTTGGGGCTTACCTTTGATTTGTTTGCAGAACTCATGCATAACCTCAAACTCACAGATGAAGAGTTCCAAAAAGAGCGTGATGTTGTAGCAGAAGAGCGTAGACTTAGAACTGACAATAACCCTATGGGCTACCTATATTTTAGGGTTTTCAACACACACTTTACATACCACCCATACCACTGGCTTCCTATTGGATTTATGGAAGACATACTCTCATGGAAGATAGAAGACATTCGAGACTTTTATCAACGTTACTACCAACCAAACAATGCCACCTTGGTTGTAGCTGGTGACATCACACCCAAAGAAGTATTTGAAAATGCACAAAAATATTTTGGCAGTATTAAAAACGAAAATGCCATTCCAAAAGTGATTGCCGTTGAACCAAAAGTAGATGGGGCCAAACGTGCCATACTCCATAAAGAGAGTAACCGTGTAGATACACTTGCTATCACCTACTCTATCCCCAACTATGAACATGATGACCAAATAGCACTCTCTGCCATTTCACATATACTTTCTTCTGGGAAAAGTTCATGGTTTGAAAAAACCATTGTCAACGAAAAACAACTGGCAAACCAAGTTTATGGCTACAACATGGAACTAACTGATCCAGGGGTTTTTCTCATCATGGCGATGTGTGCTCCAGACAAAAAACTAGAAGACTTAGAAAAAGAGATACTCTTGCAACTAGATAAACTTAAAAATGGTGACGTCACACAAGCAGAACTAGACAAAGTAAAAATCAACACAAAAGCAGAGTTCATCTACTCTTTAGAGAGTTCATCTTCGGTTGCAGGTCTCTATGGAGACTACTATGTCAAAGGAAATATCCAGCCTTTACTTGAATATGAAGAGAAATTAGATAAAATTACACTCAAAGATATTAGTGACACAGCCAAAAAGTATTTTGACCATAACTTTTCAACCACTGTGATACTTAAAAAGAATTAGGAAATTACAATATGAGCAATTATATTACAGGTGCAACAACTGCACTGATTACACCATTTAAAAATGGCACACTTGATGAAGCAAGTTTTGCTAAACTCATCCAAAGACAAATAGACCACAACATAGATGCAGTTTGTCCTGTAGGCACCACAGGTGAGTCAGCAACACTGAGTCATGATGAGCATAAAAGATGTATCGAGATAGCCGTTGAAGTATGTAAAGGTACAAAAACAAAAGTACTTGCAGGTGCTGGCTCTAACGCAACGCATGAAGCTATAGACATCGCTAAACATGCTGAAGAGTGTGGTGTAGATGCTATATTTTCAGTCAGTCCTTACTATAACAAGCCAAGCCAAGAAGGTCTGTACCAACATTACAAAGCCATTGCCTCAGCTGTTAAAGTACCTTTTATGCTTTACAATGTACCTGGTCGTACAGGTGTTGACATATCAGCAGAGACTGTATGTAGACTTTTTGATGATGTTGAAAACATTATGGGTATCAAAGAAGCTACGGGTTCCATAGAAAGAACTGTAGAACTTTTAGCAAAAAGACCAGAGCTTTATGTCTTTTCTGGTGATGATGCCATAGACTATCCTATGCTTGCAAATGGAGCAAAAGGCATCACCTCAGTGACTGCTAACCTTGTACCAGATATGAAGGCAGAGCTTGCTCATACAGCACTCTTAGGTGACTTTACAAAATCAAAATCCATCAACGATGCTCTTTATGATTTAAATAAAGTCATGTTCTGTGAAAGTAACCCTATCCCTATAAAAGCTGCTATGTATATAGCAGGACTCATAGATACTTTAGAATACAGACTACCACTGGTAGCCCCTAGTCTAGAAAACATGAAGCAAATAGAAGAAGTCATGAAAAAATATAAAATTGTAGGAGCGTAGTATGTCAACAGAACTCACAGGAATGAAGGGCAAAACACTTGTCATCACAGGAGCAACCAAAGGCATCGGTAAAGCCGTAGCAGAAAAGTTTGCAAAAAATGGTGTCAACATTGCCTTTACCTACAACTCTAATGAAGAAGTGGCCAAGGAAATAGCCGCAGACTTGACAAGTAAATATGGTGTGAAAGCGGAAGCCTACCCTCTTAATATTTTAGAACTAGATGAATTTAAAACACTTTTTCTTGCTATTGATGAAGATTTTGACAGAGTAGACTTCTTTGTATCTAACGCGATGATATATGGTCGTCCTGTGGTGGGTGGCTATGGCAAGTTTATGAAACTACGTCCCAAAAAAGGTTTACAAAACATCTTTACTGCAACAGTAGGTGCATTTGTACGTGGAAGCCAAGAAGCTGCTATGCGTATGGAAAAAGTAGGTGGTGGCGCCATAGTGACACTTTCTTCTACAGGAAATCTTATCTACATTGAAAACTATGCAGGACATGGTACGAACAAAGCAGCTGTAGAGGCCATGAGCCGCTACGCAGCAGTTGAGCTAGGCGAAATGGGCATACGGGTTAACGCAGTCTCAGGTGGACCTATAGATACAGACGCACTCAAAGCCTTTACTAACTACGAAGAAGTAAAAGCAGAAACCATCAAACGTTCAGCAGTCAACCGTATGGGAAGCCCAGATGACCTTGCAGGTTCTGTCTACTTCCTCTGTACAGAAGAAGCATCATGGATTACAGGTCAAACGCTTGTGGTTGATGGTGGTACAACATTTAGATAAGCAAATTTTATATTAAATATAAGGCAATCATACTTTGCCTGCCTTATATTTCTTTTCCCATGCATAATATTCAGTGTCATCTCATTGTTTAATAAAGGTAATAGAAGAAATACCGAGCGAGATGAACCTCACCCGATGAAGTGTCGTTGTCTAGATTAGAAAGTATATGTTGCACCGACAGTTGTTGCACTAAATTGTACATCTGGAACATTCAGTGTATCAAAGTTATTATCACTGTAAATATCAAGGTAATCAACAAATAAACCCAAACCACCCTCAAGTTCATACTTCGCACCTAACCCCCACTGAAAACCTTTTTCACTGTAATCACGATTTGCAGTATTATATGTCGACTGACCATAACCTGCCAGCCCATAAAGTGCTAAACCAGTGGTAATAGAATACATTGGTTTTACATAAAGACCAACATTCTCTAAAGTATCAGTTGTTGTAACTATTGGTCTGCTACTATCAATGTCAAGATCAAAAAGTGTTTTCATATATCTAGCTTCAATACCAACGTATTGATTAAAGTAATATCCGCCAATCAAAGTAGCGCCATAAGCACTAGAAGTAATAGCTTCACTCATACGCATATGGTTACCCCCTACACCAACATAAAAACCATGATATTTAACTTCATCTTCAATAACAACAATTTCTTGTTCTGGAATATAAATTTCTGGTTCAACAGGTTCAGTAAAATCACCTCCCGCTATTAATACATTACCAGCTACTGCTAAAAGTGCTATCGAACTTACTATTGTTTTCATTTTATCCCTTAATCTTCTGTAATAAATTTGTTTATTTTAGTATTATTTTGCTTAATAACTATTATTTTACAATAAATAATCATTTATTTACTATAAATTTGATAATATTCAGAACTTTATACACACTTAGGGGTACTACAATGACACAAAAGATCACACTATGGCTACTTTTTACTTTATTCTTTACAGCTTGTGTAGAAAGAGGCTATGCTCCTAAGCCTGTTACAAACACATTATCTACACCTATCATAAAAAAAGATATAAAAGCTTCTACACCTACAAAAGACACTTTACTTTTAAAATCTGTAGAGACAGTTAAGTCTATAGTTACTAGTAAAACAATCGAAGTCAAAGTAAAAGTCAAAAAAATACTAAAAAAACAAGTTATTTCCCCTGAAAGACCAAAAGCAACTATAGAAAGAAAAAAAGACATTTTTACATTAACTGACGAAACAAAAAATAAAATATCTGGATTTTTCATTTTAATAATAGGCTTAATAATACTTCTATAAATTTAAGACTCTTTATTGCTAGAAATCTCTTTATTATCTTTAATACGTTAAAGTTATAACCATAATTTAAATTTAGGGATTTTTAATGTTAAAAAAAGCACTACTACTCTTTACCATCTTACTTTTTACAGGCTGTGTAGAAAGAGGATATAAACTCACTGTCAACCAAACAACAAAAACAATTACTGCTATTAAAAGTATAGATATACGTAAGGATACTCCAAGTAGTACAAAAAAAGATATTGATCAAATGAATACTGCTGTTGATATAGAGCAAAAAAAACAAAGTGTCAAAAAAGTAAAACCTAAACCAAATAACACTTCAAAACCTGCGCATCAAAAACCTACAGAAACTAAAAAAGTGATCCAAAAAGAAAAAGAAGATATTATACAACAACAAAGTGATGAACTTAAAGCATTGGAAAAAGAAAAAAACCATGCTAAAAATTTACGCATAAAAGAGTTAAAAGAAGAACGTGCTGCACTAGAAAAGAAACTGACACTTGAAGAAAATAAAAAGAATCGTCTAGCTGCATTGCAAAGAGAAGCTTTACTTAAAAAAGAAGCTGCTGAAAAAAAACTACAAGCAGAC